>JADMIO010955745.1_pt1 | contig 108941 bp, 105 predicted proteins | sample 8958161 | NCBI WGS metagenome assembly JADMIO01 (sample SAMN16585339, study PRJNA669376) | soil metagenome | isolation source: Crop rotation soil | place: USA: Cullars Rotation, Alabama | collected 2011
CCGCGACTTCAAGTCACGTGAATTCCAAGCTTCGGATCCCACTGTGCTGGAAAGGGATCGCTGGACAACATTGCCGGCATCTGCAATGAAGGAAGCAACGTGCTGGGGATGATGCCGCATCCCGACCGCTGCAGTGAGTCTCTGCTTGGCTCAGCAGACGGAGCAAAAATCTTTCGCTCGATGATCACCGCGCCTGTAGCTGCGCGTTAACAGCAGCCCTCCTCTGAGTTACAGCGCGCATCCAAATAAAGAGAACTCCCCTGGGTTCTTACCGACCCAACCGACTAGGAGACTTCCATATGCGTGTGAAAAATTTAATGGCAACACTGGCCGCATTTCTGCTCTGTGTAGCGATTGGCTGCACGTCCAACAAGGCCAACACACCTGACGTGAAAGACCAGGTCTCAAAGGCCCTGGCAAACGCCGGCTACAAAGATGTAAAGGTCGCCACGAACAATGACAAACAGCTTGTTACTCTCACTGGCGACGTAAAGACTCAGGAAGATAAAGATAAAGCTGAAGACCTGGCCAAGAGCGCGGCTGGCGGCTTTGTGGTATCGAATGAAATTGGCGTTCGTCCGGAAGGCGTTGAGCACGACGCTAAGAAAATCGACTCCAACGTGGATAACGCTATCGAGAAAGACTTTAAGGCTGTGATCATCGCGAACCGGCTGGAGAAACAGCATATCCGCTTTGACGCTAAGAATGGCGTGCTCACGCTCAAGGGCGATGTTGATACCGCAGGGCAGCGCCAGCAAGTGGAAAAACTTGCCGCCAGCGTTCCTAACGTTCAGCAGGTTGTGAATGAGCTGGATGTAAAAGGCGCAAAGAAAAGATCTTCTTAGCGATTGAGATCGGCTGATGAAAAAGGACGGCAGAAATGCCGTCCTTAATTTTTGCCGATCATCTGCGCCGAACGGGCTTTGCCTACAGGTTCTTGTTGGCCCAGTTGCCTATGCGATTGAGTGCTTCGTCCAAGTTCTCCATGGAGTTGGCAATGCTGAAGCGCAGATAACCTTCACCGAACTGGCCGAACGCTGTACCTGCAAGGCACGCCACACCAGCCTCATTCAGCAATGCTTCCGCCAACTTCTTTGATGTCCAGCCTGCCTTCTTTACATTGGGGAATGCATAGAATGCGCCGTGCGGCAGCCGGCAACTAAAGCCCTTGATATTGTTCAAGCCGGCGATGAACTTATCGCGCCGCGCGTGGAACTGTTCACGCATATGGTCCACTGAGGCCTGGTCGCCCTTGAGAGCTTCTATGCCTGCAACCTGCGTGAATCCTGCGCTGCATGAGTTCACGTTGGTCATCAGGCGGCCAAACTGCAGGGCAAGGTCTTTGCGCATTACGCCGTAGCCCAAGCGCCAGCCGGTCATGGCATAAGTCTTGGACCAGCCATCCAGCATGATCACGCGGTCTCTCCAGCCGGGCAGTGACATCAGCGAGTGATGGCGGCCTTCAAAGATCAGGCGACTGTAAATTTCGTCGGAGAGCACCATAATGTCGCGATCGCCAATTGCCGCCGCGATGTCTTTCACATCCTGCTCCGTCACAACGCTGCCGGTGGGATTGTGCGGTGAATTCAACACAATCAGCTTGGTGCGATCCGTGATCAGGTCGGCGAGTTCGTTAGGATCGAGCCGGAAATCTTTCTCTTCCCGCATCTGCAACGGCACCGGCTTTGCGCCGGTAAAGTTGATCAATGACTCATAAATAGGAAAGCCGGGATTTGGATAAATAACTTCATCGCCTTCTTCCACCAGCGCGGTAAAGGTGAAGTAGATGGTGGGCTTGCCGCCAGGTACGATCACTACTTCGTCCGCATTTACCGGCACACCGTGCGTTCGCGTAACTTCAGCCGCTACGGTTTCACGCAACGCCGGCAATCCTGCCGATGGAGTGTAGTGTGTGTAGCCCTGATGGATCGCATCAATTCCGGCTTCAATTACATTGCTTGGTGTATCAAAATCCGGTTCGCCGATCTCCAGATGGATGATGCTCTTGCCTTGCGCCTCAAGAGCACGGGCTTTCGCCAGGGTTTCAAAGGCGGTTTCAGTTCCCAGGCGGGCCATACGCTTGGCCAGCCGCAATTCTGTTGAGGTAGTAACTGGGGTCATTTTTATCTCGTTTTTAGAATCAGATTACTCGTTGACCGCTTGTTCCTGGCTCTGCGATCGCAACACGTGCGCCACTGTGTACGGCACGCGTCGTTGAGGTTCCTGGAAATTTCGCACCTGAAGATCGCCCAGCAGTCCCAGCGCCAGCATCTGCCCGCCAAACACGATCAATACCGCAGCGGAAATCAGCAGGGGACCGTGCTCTCCCATCACGCTGATGTGCCAAATCAACTTGGAAAGCATCATCCAGAAGGCGACGCCCAATCCGCTCAACAATGAAAGCATGCCCACCGTTCCAAACAGGTGCAGCGGACGGTACATATACTTCAGTAGGAATCGAATGGTAATCAGGTCAAAGAAGACGCGGAACGTGCGCGAGATGCCGTAATGCGAATTGCCTTTAGGTCGCACAATGTTCTTGATGGGAATTTCGCAGATGGAAGCGCCATACCATGAAGCCAAAGCTGGAATAAAGCGATGCAGCTCGCCATAGAGGGGAAGCTGCTGAATGATCTCGCGTCTGTAGGCTTTATACGTGGTGCCGAAGTCGTGGATCTGTACGCCGCTCAGCTTTGACATTGCCCAGTTGGCAATGCGCGACGGAATGCGGCGCATCACGAAATTGTCAACACGCTCTTTGCGCCAGCCGCTCACCAGGTCATAGCCCTGTTCCAGCATTTCCAGGAATTTTGGAATGTCATCAGGATCGTGCTGCAAGTCGCCATCCATGGCGATGACGTATTCTCCCTGCGCGTGAGCAAATCCTGCCGCCAATGCCGAGGTCTGGCCAAAATTGCGGCGCAACTTGACTACCACCACGCGGCTGTCAATCGTCACAATCTCCCGCAGCAGCTTGTAAGTGCGGTCCAGACTGCCATCATCAACAAACACCAACTCAAACGTGTCACCGGTAGCTTCCATCACAGCTTTTAGCCGGTCATAGAGCGCGGTTACACTCTCTTGCTCGTTATGAAAAGGCACTACAATTGAGTACTTCGGCATGCTTCCAAGATTATACATCTGCTGTTTTGGCCTTGCGCGCTTCAAATTGAGGAAAACTGCAGTGTCCACTGGCAGTAACTGTGCCTGAATCAAAAATCGCCCTTAGATCTTTCAGCAATTCTGGAAACCTCCATTAATCGGACAAAGCAGGGTCGCAGCCGGAAATCGCGCTCTGCCATGGCATCCGCGGCCTCTGCGAAAGCCATCTTATGGGGTCTCAATCGATAAAAAATCTTCAATTTAGGAGCAATTCATGGATTTTCCAAGCACCACTTCGCGCAGCCACGGCGAAAGAGAAGACCAGTTCACTTCCAGCATCGAATCCCAGACCTCGCAAATCCCTTCTACCGGATATCTTGGAGCAGCGATCGCCTCCATGGCAGGTTCCGCTGTCCTGAAGATCATGGGAAAAGATAACTGGGCTCTCTTCGTAGGACAATGGGCGCCTGCGTTCCTCATCATGGGCGTCTACAACAAAATGGTGAAACAACACGGTTCTGACGCTTACAGCCGGGCAGCCTAAACCAAATCGGTCCATCGGGAAGATCGGTCATCGGAGTCGGCTCTCCGATGAACCGATCATTTCGATTTTTTAGCTGACCGTTCATTGCTACTTGTATGTCTCTCTGATCTTCACAGTCCGGTCCAACTCGTCCACTACTTCCAGGATTTTCAGCCGCAAATCCTTGTCAAGCGTGGCGCTGTTCAGAAAGTCATGCACTTGTTTTTGCGCCGCTGCCGATTGCTGCCCACCGATGAAAGCATTGAGCCATGCCAGCATGAAAAAGATCTTGCGCTCGCGTTTTACCTGGGGCAACGCATCCAGCGCTGGACCAAGATAGGGAAGCGTAAGGTCAGACTGGTTCCACCAGTTGAAGCTGCCAAGGCTCAGCTCGATCCAGTCTTCCGGACGGGTCGAGTCGTGCAGATACTCGTCGAAATATTGTTTCTTTGTGGCCGCATCCGGTCGCGCTGCCGCTGCCATGTAGGCGTATTTCCTTCCGTCGCCGGAAGGGTCGCGTTTTTCTTCCGCCGCCAGAATTGCCGGCGCGTCAGGATCATTCTGCGCGACGAGTGCTTCAACAATGTTCCAGCGATCCAGCGGACGCAGTTCTACCCCCGGAACTGTAAGCTTGCCGCTGAGCATGTCTTTAAGCTGGCCGCGTGCTTTCTCCGTTTCCGCTACGCCGCGAAGCGCGCGAAACCAGGTGATTCTCATGTCTTGTGATGGCGATTGGAGCATCTGATCGGCGGCAAGAGTTTCCATCTTTGGCGCTAATTGGGTGCGAGTTTCCGGGCTGACATAACGATGCAGTGCCGTAATCGTCCGGCCAATAATGCTCTGCGCCAGCGATTCGTCTTGTTCTGTAGGAAGATTTTTCAACGCCAGTTCAATGTATTCGCGCGGGTCCATCTCGGCTACGCGGACGGAGTCCCACAGCGATCCCCACAACAGTGTGCGCTCAAAAACGTCATTCATGCTTCCCAGTTCCGCCATCACCACTTTGCGGCTGACCGGATCAAGTAGGAAGCGTCCGTAAGCTTCATCCTGATAGTTGGCAAATACGTAACGGGGGCACTCTCCGCCTTTTCCGGTAATAAACTCCGTTTTTGCGGTATTCCATTCCACCCGCGTTTCCGTTGCAGTCTTGCCGTAGTTCACTAAGACCTTGGTTGCAATCGGCCACAGGCCGCCTTCATCCAGCACGTCTTTTTGCGATAGAGCGATGCGCGTACTGGTCAACTCGCCTTTGACTCCGCATGACCACGCCACATCTACCTGCGGCATGCCTCTGCGCTTGATCCATGCATCGGCCCATGTGCCGAGCGGCTTCTTGGAGACCCCCTCCAGCGCTTTCACAAGATCATTCCACTCCGCGTTTGAGTAAGCGTGTTCTTTCAGATACAGCCGTAAGCCATCGCGGAAATGGTCTTCGCCTGTCACAAATGCCAGTTGCTTGATTACACCCGGCGCTTTGGAATAGACGATTGCTCCATAAGCTGACTTGGCATCCTTCAAATTAGGAATGTCCTGGTAAATTGGCGTGGTGCCTTGTGTGGAGTCGATAGCGTATGCTGCGGGTTTGATCGCCTGATAAAAACGCTTCCACACGTTCTCATTCGGCTTGAGCGCATTCAGCGCGTGGTACGCCATGTACTGCGCAAAGCCTTCTTTCAGCCACAGATCGTCAAACCAGCGCATGGTCACCAGATCGCCAAACCACTGGTGCGTAAGCTCGTGCAGCAGCAGGATGTCCCGGTTCAGGCGATCACTGTGCGTGGGCGCAGTGCGGAACAGTATCGACTCTTCGCGCAGAAACGTTGCTCCGGCGTGCTCCATGCCGCCATAAGCAAAGCCGGGAATCATCACCATGTCGTACTTGGGAAAGGGAAACGGCTGGGCAAAATAGTCAGAGAGGTACTTGATTCCGTCAGCCGTGATCTGCTGTACGGCCTCAGCTTCGGCTTCAGCTTTCTGCAATTTCGATTTGCGAACGTAAAGCCCCGGCAGGCCCGGCGTGTCATGAATTTTCTGGAATGGCCCGGCAGCAAAGGCGAAGAGGTAGGTCGGGATGGGCTGGGTCTCGGCGAAGATTGTCTTCCCCATCCGGGATTGTTCGCCCGACAATGTCTGAGTCTGTGAAAGATTCTCCCCGACGCTGGTTCGTATCAGGGCCCGGGCTTTAGCCGGGCCGTAAGAGGTTTTTAGAAGATCGGGGGCTTTAGCCCCTGCGGTTTCCCGGCTCTGTGGGGAAGTATTTGATATCACATTCCAGTCTGCCGGACCTGTCACTGACAATTTGAACTTCGCCTTCAGATCCGGCTGATCAAAACACGGGAACGCCATGTCTGCATCCATCGGCACAAAAAGCGTGTAGATATACTCGCTGCCATCATCTTTGTCCTCAAAGCGAGTAATGGCTTTGCCGGCTGGCGCCACGGGCGCTTTGAAATCAATCACCACTACGTTTTCATCGAGCTTGAGCAGCTTGGCCGGCAATTCAACGTGGCCATTTTGTATTTCCGTCGACGCAGGCTGATCGTTGACGGTGAGGCTGCTGATCTGGCCTTCACGAAAATCAAGCCACTCTGGCAGAATGCCTCGGTCGTCCGGGTTCTGAACAAACCGCAGCTCCTCATGCCCGCTGATGAAATCTGCCTTCGGAGTAATGGTGTAGCTGAGTTGATAGCGGACGTCTTTCAGCTGCTGCGCCCGGAACCGGGCGAGATCTCGTGGAATGCCCGCTGGCGCGACGGATGGCACGTTTGTCGGCTGCTGAGCGAATCCGATCGCCGCAACCAGAAATAACAGGACAGCAAAGACCGATTGCGGCGATTTCGTGCGATCACGGCGATTTCGGCGATTCACCACCCCTCCCCCCCCTCACTTCCAACTATGATTCTAAAGCACTTATACGATCCATCCCCGGGATAACCCTCTTCCAACCCCGGGGGTTGCTGGGGCTAATCGGGCATTTCAGCCTGCAATTTTGCGCAAGATGCTCTTCAACCCCCACCGACTTATGACACGCCCATAGAACCCTTAACAAGCTGCAAACAAATGACTTACATTAGCATAAGTCTCTTCTTGGGTCAACGAAAAAATATCGAAAATTGGGAGTTTTTTGATCACCGCATCGCTTCGTGCTGCTAAAACTGCTTACGCCGAACACAACGCACAGACATCGAGATGCCTTTCCGAGATCCGAACATCAAAGCCGCATAAATCTCCAATGTAGCTTAGGTGAGGCACGAGGAATCGGCTCCGCCGGTTGCAAGGGCTACCAATCTCAGCGGACACACGCCGATAAAGGACCGAAACGAACTGCATCCCGACCTGAAGATCATCACCGGATCGCAGAGATCTTCAAAGACCTTGTTTGATCAGTGCCATCAGTTTTGACCTGTCCCGGCTTGCCGTGGATCAGTGGTGAGCTTTGCTCTTCTCCGTGTCCTCTGTGTCCTCTGTGCTAAAAAGATTCGTAACTGGCAAAAGAGTGAAACAAGTTTCTCTTGATTAACTACCCGCAGATTGTGCCGCGTGGCTCTCCAACGGTCCAGACGCAATATGTTTGCTGCGCAGAACTTCCACGATCTCGTGGAACAGCCGCGACCGCAGCTCATGCCGTTCATTAGCGCGGGTGATGTAACGCACGATTACATTCACACCCAGCGTCGTAGGCCGTACTGTGATGGCTGGCGCAGGAGAAAAAGTTTTTCCCACGTGAAGCGGCATGGCGCGTTGCCACTCCTGTTCTGCCAGCCCGATGTTCGTCTGGGTCTCAGCCGTCACTGTTTTATGCACCGCTTCAGCAATTGGGTAAGGATCAACGCCTGCGGGAATGGGGACCTCAATTTCATCCCAGAGCCACTGGCCGCTGGTGGAAAAATTGAAGTAGTGGCCTTCAATGGCAAAACTGTTTACCACCGTAACTTTTCTGCCTGTGGGGTGGCCCGCGTCCGACCAGTTGCCGGTTTCCAGAATGACTGTATGCAGCAACCCTACCTCTACTACTTCTCCTGCGATCCCGTTAATTTCAACCCAGTCGCCAGGACGAATGCCGTTAGGCCCCATCAGAATGAACCAGCCAAAAAATCCGACGATGAAATCTTTTAGTGCTACTGTCAGTCCCGCGCCGGCAAGAGCCAAAACCGTAGCCAATTGACTCGGCGGCCCGAAGATGACCAGCAATATCAGGGAAACTCCAACTACCTGAACGGCAAATCGCACCGCGATGCGCACTGCGTGGCGTCGGCGGCTGTCCGGTGCGATACGGGCCACGATCCCATGCACCAGCCGGTTAGCGAAAATAACCGGCAGCAGCAGAGCAACGATCCAGCAACAGCCCTCAACTACTCCCAGCCAGTATGAGTGCTCACGATCCTTGACCAGCGCGCCCCAGTCACTATAGACGGCATCAAGCTGCTGAAAATCAGCGGCCCGTTTATCCAGCTCTGCCAGATGCTTGCGCTCGCCCGCTGCATGTTTCAGTTCAGAATATTTTTCCGGGTGCCTGCCGCCGGCGGGAGTAGCGGAAGCATGTTCATCTTCTTCAGCATGAGAGCCTGCGCCTTCGGCCTTTTCTTGCTTGGTCTCTTCGTCAAGGTTCTGACGATCTTTAACAAGGTCGGCCATGCGGACCTTCAACTCATCCCGCGCATTGGCAAGCTCTTTCTCTTTGAGTGACAGTTCCCGCCAGCCTCGGAACTGCACCAGCAAGATTCGCGACTGGCCCTCCTGCGCAGCCGGAGCGGACTTGGAATCCTTACTTCCCCCAGCGACTCCGGTTTGCTCATGGTCCAGAGCTTCATGCTGTTCTTTTAGTTGCTGAATTTTGCTGCGCGGATCGCCCCCGGCGCGAATCAATTCCTGCTGCAAAGCATCCAGATCTTCCTGATCAACTTCCAGTGTCGCTTGCCTTAACTCCAGCTTGTCCTCCAGTTGTTGCTTCGTGTTGTCCCCCGCCTTGGCTATGAGGCCTTTAAGCCGAGTGATCTCGTTTTCATCCGCCTTTACCCGCAGTTGCGAATCTTGAACTTTCGCCAGAATCGGACGCGCCACTGCCGGGATCGGAGGCGCATGCTCGGTTGCCTTGTGCAGCGCCGCCGCAAAAGCCATGTCCACTTCATGATCGGAAAGCCGCAAGGCCTCTTTTGCAAACTCCTGCTCCTTTGGCGTGGTGGCCAGCGCAGACAGCCGCTGTGCCGTCAACAAAGGTTGGCTATCCACCAGCCCAGCAGGTGCAGCTTTTTGCGCTTCCTGATGCGGTGGAGCGCTGATCCAATATCTGAGCACCACCGTGCCTATCAGCGCCACGCCTCCAAGCACAGTTAAACTGCCCACGACCGTCCGGGAAAAAGTCTTCAGAGACATAATCGTTCCAGATTGTAGCCTTACTCATGCTTGGGGCAGAGATTAAATGTCAATCAATTAGTTCGCCGATCAACCATGCGGACAAAGTCTCATCGCCCTTTAGGTTTGTCTTGCGACCTGATACTCTCTCTTACTCCCAGGAGATTCATATGCCTTCAAACGTCATTCGGCGATTGCTGTTCTCCGTGCCTCTGTGTCTCCGTGGTGGGTTTTTGGTTTTCGCGCTCATCACTAGTTCATCCCTCGCTAACGCGCAATCCTCCAAGCCGCTCGATGGCCAGCCCTGGGATTTCGGCGTATGGGCCAGCGGCGGATTTAGCGTTCCCGGCGGAACAAAAGATACACACGCCATCGATGCCGGAGTTCGGCTAGGCAAGGTGCTCACAGAGGACCACGGTGGCGGCTTTCTGCGCGGCAATTTCGAATGGTCTGCAGACCTTATACCGATCTATTACACCTGGCAACCCGCGCCAGCTCAAAATGCCTACGCTGCTGCTTTTAATCCGCTTAACTTAAAGTGGAACTTTACCAACTCCGCGCGCACTGTGCCGTATCTCGAACTCGGCGGCGGGGTGCTTTTCAGCAACCACGCAGTACCGCTGAACACCTCACATGTAAACTTCCTCACCCACGCCACGCTGGGCTTTCAGTTCTTCAACAACAATCGTCGCGCCTTTACCGCCGGAGTCCGCTATGAACACATCTCTAACGCCGGTTTGACGGTGCCAAATCCGGGAATCAATACGGTGCAGTTTCAATTGGGGATGAATTGGTTCAAATGATTTGGTAAATGGGTAAGTTGGTAATTGAGTAAATCAAGAGCTGATGCGCTGCTGGTTTTCATTTATCAAATTACTAAATTACCCATTTACCAAATCGTTCCCTTTACCCAATTACCAAATCTCGCATCACGGCCTTTGCGCCCTTTGCTCTCAATCCTTTATTCTTGCCAGTTATGTCCACACTGGTTGAATGCGTTCCCAATTTCTCTGAAGGCCGCGACAAAGCAGTAGTTGACGCCATTGTCGATGCAATGAAAATTCCCGGCGTCTCGCTGCTGGACCGCGAGATGGATTCCGACCACAACCGCTGCGTGATTACCATCGTCGGCGACCGTGAAGCTATTGCCAAAGCAGCGATTCGTGGAGTCGGCAAAGCCTCTGAGCTGATTGACCTCACAAAGCATCAAGGCGCGCATCCCCGCATCGGCGCGTCAGACGTGATTCCTTTCATCCCGATTGAAGGCGTCACGATTGAAGACTGCGTCGCCATCGCTCGCAAGGTCGGAGAAGAGATATGGAAGCGCTTTAAGATTCCCGTCTATCTTTATGAATCAGCAGCTACCAATCCTGATCGGCAAAATCTGGAAAACATCCGCCGCGGCCAATTTGAAGGCTTAAGAGAAGACATTCTGGTGAACCCAGCACGCTGCCCGGACTTTGGCGATCCACGTTGCCATCCTACAGCCGGGGCAACGGTAGTCGGGGCGCGCAAGGCGCTCATTGCTTACAACGTTTTTCTCAACACCAAAGATGTTGATATCGCCAAGAAAATCGCCAAGGCCGTACGTTACTCTTCCGGCGGACTGCGCTATGTAAAGGGCGCTGGCTTTGAAGTCCGTGGGCTGGCCCAGGTGTCAATGAATCTGACCGACTTTGAGCAGACGCCGATCGCCCGCGTGTTTGAATTTGTAAAGCGTGAAGCCGCGCGTTACGGAGTGCAGCCACTCAGCAGTGAAATTGTCGGACTCATCCCCAAGAAAGCGTTGGAGCAGGCAGCCGAATGGTTTCTGCAGGTGGAAAACTTTGATTCGTCGATGATCCTCGAAAACCGGCTTGCTGCCGTCACCAGCGGCAAGGTGGCTGTCGGCGGTATCCGGGCCGGAGTTGAGCCGTTCATCGAACAGCTTGCTGCGCCCACGGCGACTCCCGGCGGAGGCAGCGCCGCTGCATCTGTCGCGGCGATGTCAGCGGCGCTTGGGAGCATGGTCGCGTCCATGTCGCGGACCAAGAAAGCTTATGTGCAGTACGAATCGCAGTTGAGCGAGGCAGTGGCCCGGCTGGCGCAGCTCAGGGAAGAATTGAAAGCCCTGATTGACGCCGACGCGGAAAGCTATAACAAAGTATTAGCGGCCTACAAACTCGCCAAGACTTCCAGCGACGGCGACGCAGCAATCGAAACCGCTATGCAAGGCGCTACCAGCGTCCCAATGGATACGGCGCTAAGAGCGCGCGAGGTCAAAGACATCATCGAAACGCTGAAGCCGATTACCAGTACGAACATGGCTTCTGACTTGACGGTGGCGTCGTCCCTGGCCAGCGCTGCCATTGTGGGCGCATTAGCCAACGTGGAAATTAACCTGGGGTCATTAAAAGATGCTGGTTTTGTGGAGGAAATACGTTCAAAAGTAGTGGAGCTCCAGAGGTGAATACCTTAAGTAATGGGAATTTAGCATCCTGAGCTGCACCTGAACGCATCAGATTTAGCAAAACCGGACTAGAATATGACTATGAAACGCACTTTTGTGATCGTGCTCGCTTTGTTATCCAGCGGGCTTACTTCTTTTGCCGCTTCACTTGGTACGGCCGCGCGAACGGTAATTCCTATTGAGGTCCAGCAGATCATCAATGTGGATTACCGGCGCATGAAAAATTCTGATACAGCCATGGACATGAAGGCCAAGCTGCTTCCGCCGAACATGAAGCAGTTTGAAGATGCGCTGAAGGATATCGGGGTGAATCCCGACAAGGACATTGACCAGATCACGCTGGCGTCTTTCCGGCAGAAAGACCAGGGCCTGCAGATGATCGGCATTGCGCAGGGCCAGTTCCCGCGCAAAAAGCTGATGCTCAAGATCACCAGCCAGAAAATTAAAGGCACCAAGAAAAATGGTTCCATCATTTATCCCATGGCCGGTGGAATGCAGATGACCTTTCTGGATGACTGGACCATGTTGTTTGGTGACATCTCCGCTGTGAAAGCAGCGCTGGATGCCCGCGACAACTCCAGCCAGAGCTTGAACGCCAACCACGAAATCACTGACCTGATTCCCAACGTTGAAGCCGGAACGGTTTGGAGCGTGCTGGATTCAGCCGGAACTGAGACGATGTTGAAGTCGGCGCTGGGCAGCGCCGCCGAACTTGGGGAGTTTGACACGATGAAGAAGAAGCTTCTGGGCTCACGCTATACCATTGACTTTGATCATGGCGTGGACTTCAACCTGAACGTTCTTACCTCTGACAACGTGACCGCATCGACACTTTCATCGGTTCTGAAGGCCGGCATTCTGTTCAAGAAGATGGACGCCAGCCCCACGGAAAAGGCCGCGATAGATGGAACAACGGTGGACAGCGACACCAATAAGCTGGTGGTGAAGTTCAAAGCCGATGACAAGAACTTCCAGCAGTTGATGCAGTCGCCAATGTTCGCTTCGGTAGTGCGTTAAACAAGAACTTAACCACAAAGGACACGAAGAAACACAAAGGAGAAGGAATAACCTTTTGTGATCCTTAGTGTCCTTTGTGGTTAGTGTTTTTAGCTTTTTAAAGCTCCGCGCTCACCGCGTGCGCCAGCTCTTTGAGCGACTTCTCATTTCTCCGGTACCACATCCATAAGCCGTGTTTTTCCGCCTGCACTAGGCCGGCTTTCCGCAGAATCGACATGTGATGAGAGATGGTGGGCTGTGAAAGCGTTACGTGGTCCTGCACATCGCAAGCGCACATGCCCACACCTTTTCCAATGGAGCATTGGCCTTTTTGCTTCAACAGTCGAAGTATTTTTACGCGGGCCGGGTCGGCCACTGCTTTGAGCGCCAGAACGAGTTGTTTATCGGTCATAGCCATGATCCCTATCAGTACACGCAAAGATCGATTTTGGTCAATATTGCTACCGTCTATTGACCGCGCTTGCCCACCTCTGGTTTCCTAGACATAGCATGGAATTGCGCAAAGATCCTATTACTCGCTCCTGGGTTATCGTGGGTGACGATGTGGAGCGGCAGCCACAGCCCGGCCATTGCCCGTTTTGTCCTGGAGCGCAGAATGCTCCGCAGGTGATTGCCACATTGAATGGCAATGAGCTTGGCGGACCAATTTCTGCCATGGTGCATCCGGCGCCGCTTTATCGCATAGAAGGTGAGCCGCATCGCCATGCAGAAGGCATTTATGACGCCATGAATACCGTCGGCGCGCACGAGGTGCTGGTGCAGAGCATCCGTCATGACATTGAGTTGTGGCAATCGTCTGATGCTGAGATTTCACAATTCCTGCTACTGACAGCCCAGCGCATCCAGGACCTGAAAGGCGATTTGCGCTTTAAGTATGTAACCATGTTCAAGAATCATGGGCCTGCCGCTAGCCAGGAATTTGACCATCCGGTTTCCGAGTTGACGGCAACTACGTTTGTTCCGCGGCGCGTGCTGTATGAACTGCGCGCTTCGCGCGATTATTATTTGGAAAAAGAACGCTGCGTTTTCTGTGACACGCTGGGGCAGGAGTTGCGGAACCCTATCCGCATTGTTGAAGCGCTGAATCACTACGTCTCGATGTGTCCATTCGCTTCGCGCGTGCCTTATGAGATTTGGATCATGCCGCGCAAGCATGAATCTTCTTTCGAGTGCTCGATCACATCAAAGTCGGCCTATCTGGGCGAATTGGCGGGTTTGATCCGCAGAACCTTGCAGAGGGTGATGAGCGTTTCTGAATCGTTTTATCTGGTATTGCACACGGTCCCCAATACTTACCAAAAGTCGAACATTTTGCAGTATTGGAAGACCGTGGATGAGGACTATCACTGGCACATCGAGATTCTGCCTATCATGGGCACCAAGGCCAAGCCGTACTTCCTGAAAGAGGTGTATTACACCCACATTTCGTCAGAGTCAGCGGCAGAAAAGTACAGGAAGCTGGCGATCCGCTGACCAGCGGCAGCTCACCGGAACCCCCCGGAGACCGCCAGAACTTCACCGGTTACCCATTGCGATGCCGGTGAGGCCAAGAATACAGCTATAGGCGCAATATCATCAGGTTGTCCTAACCTGCCCAGCGAAGTGCGCGCAACCATCTGCTTTTCAAAATCGCTGCCCAATATCCCGGCACTCTGAGTGCCTTCAGTCTCCACGCCACCCGGATTGATGGAATTCACGCGGATTTTTCTTGGCCCCAGTTCCATGGCCAGGACGCGCGTGATCTGGTCAATGGCGCTCTTGGTTGCTGAATAAACCACTGAGGCGGGCATGGGGTTTTGGCCTGCGACCGAACCAATGTTGATTACGCTCCCGCCGTTTGGCCCGAAATACCTTGCAGCTTCCTGCGTTGTCAGGATCGTTCCCAGAACGTTGGTGTTGAACTGGCGATGGAATTCAGTCTCTGTTACGGCTTCCAATGGCTCGAACTGGAAGACGCCGGCATTGTTGACAAGAACGTCGAGCGTTCCAAAGGCTTTCTTTGTCTCGGCAAATAATCGTTTAATATCGGCACTCTTCGAGACATCGCCCTGAATGGCAACTGCTTTGCCGCCCTTGCTTTTGATCTCAGCAACAACGCGGTCAGCGCCCTCTTTGCTAGACGCATAATTTACCACCACGGATGCACCGGCCTCTGCCAAACCCTTAGCGATTCCGGCGCCAATCCCTTTGGATGCTCCGGTTACCACAGCCACTTTTCCTTTTAGCTCGCTCATAAATCCCTCCTCTGTGCTGCTTTTGATGGTTAGATAATCATCGAAATGAAAAGATTCAGAAAGAAAATGGGTGCTCGAAAAAATCGGTGGAAATCCTGAAGAAGATTTAGATTTTTGCTAAGCGGTCGAGATAGGCCTGCAGCACGCCACGCTGCAGAATGAGATTGGCGAATTTGCCTTCACGGACGATTTGAACCAAACCGGCGGTTTCCAACTCTTTGATATGGTGGGAAAGCGTGGCTGCGCTTATCTTGTGGCATTCCTGCAAGGCGCTGCATGGGGTGGCCTGCTTGCATGCGCCGATTTGCTTTAGGATCTCAACCCGGCGGGGCTCGGCCAAAGCGCGAGAGATTCGCGCAAATTGCCGTTCCGTCAGTTCCTCTGTTTGAGCTTTGGCCACTGGTTTTTCCAAGGTAAATCGCTTATGCATTGGATGTCCAGAACGGCCAATTCGACTTTTTGCGGGCATGCAGATTGAAAATAATGCGGCAAAATCACCGTGAAGTACCCGATAATACCCGCAAAGCCATTACCTTTGTGCTCTTTATCACTGCGTCTGTCTGTGACAAACGGCTATAATTTTGAATAACTTATGCTTCCGTTGTTTTGGCTACGCGTGGCCCTGAGTTTGTACGGGGTGGGCCTGCTTTACGCCCTTGCGTCATTCTGGGGCGGCAGAAAAGTCCTGACCCGAATTACCCTACCGGCAGTGGGGCTGGGGATGGTGTTTCATTTTGTTTCCATCGTGGAAAACGCCATGTTCAGCGGCACCTGGGCGCCCACCGCCATGCACGGACTGGAATCCCTGCTGGCGTTTGTGCTGATGGCTTTTTTCTTTATCGTCTATGCGCGATTCCGCGCAACCTCACCGGGACTGGCAGTCTTTCCGCTGGTCTTCTGGCTCACTTTCTCAGCTTCGTCATACGCCGAGCCAACGGAGCCTTCCGCTCCGCTGTTTGTAAGCATGCAATGGATATATATCCATGTGGCGCTGATTCTTATTGGATATTCGGCGCTCTTCTTCAGCTTTGTCGCCAGCATTCTGTACCTGATCCAGGAGCGCAACCTGAAGACAAAAGCTGGGATGAGCGGATTCTGGTCGCGGCTGCCGGCACTGGCCACCATCGATGAAATTGGCTTTAAATGCCTGGTCTGGGGCTTCCCGTTTATGACGCTGGGGCTGATCGCAGGCTCGATTCTGGCGGAAGCACGCTACGGAACCAGATACTTTGCCGATCCAAAGATTTTGTTGTCCGGTTTGATGTGGGTCGTCTACATGGTCCTGCTATACACGCGGTGGAATGCGGGATGGCGAGGCCGGCGGGCGGCCTACCTGGCGACGTTTGCGTTTGGCGCAGCCGTGCTGGCCTGGGCTGCCAATAATTTCAGCCAGACACACAGGTTTATTGCTCAATGAAATTCCGTGTCATCGGCGTGAACCACAATAGCGCTCCGCTTGAAGTGCGTGAGCGGCTGGCTGTCCCTGAGGCGCAACTGCCGGATGCCATCCGCAGCCTTGTGCAACAGCCCGGCGTGGATGAAGGCATGGTGCTTTCAACCTGCAACCGCGTTGAGGTCGTCACCAGCACAAGGCAGGACGCAGACCTGCGCGGATTCATCGGCAGCTATTTTGGGGTGAACCCCACGTCGCTGAATTCGCATATATATGAATTTGAGCAGCGTGAAGCCGTACGTCACGTGTTCCGCGTGGCCTCCAGCCTTGATTCCATGGTTGTGGGCGAACCGCAGATTCTGGGCCAGGTAAAAGAAGCCTATGCAGTAGCCCGGGGCATGGGAGCCATTCATTCCTCGCTCGAAGCTTTGCTTTCTCGCGCTTTTGCCGTGGCTAAGCGCGTGCGCTCAGAGACTTCAATCGGAAGCTCCAGCGTTTCCATTGCGTCCGTGGCAGTGCAGTTGGCGGAAAAGATTTTTGGATCGCTGGAAGACAAGACCGTGTATCTGGTGGGCGCAGGCAAGATGGCGGAGCTGGCGGCCCGGCACCTGATCGCACACGGCGCGAAGAACATCATTGTGAGCAACCGCACGCATCAGCGCGCGGTGGAGTTGGCAGAGGAATTTGGCGGCCATGCTGTGCCGTTCGAACAGTTGCATGAATCGGCGGACAACGCCGACATCATTCTGACTTCTACCGGCGCCGCGGAGCCGCTCTTTTCCCGCGAACACGGAGAACGATTGCGCAAAGGCCGTCGCAGCCGCCCTGTGTTTTTCATTGATATTGCTGTGCCCCGCAATGTTCATCCGGACATGAACAAAGTGGATGGAATGTTCGTGTACGACGTGGATGATCTTCAATCAGTAGCGACGGACAATGCGAGTGAACGCAAAAAAGAAGCCGAACGCGCTGAAAAAATTATTGAGCTTGAGGTTGACCGCTTTGCGTCCCGCATGAAGTCGCTGGCCGTGGTGCCGACGATTCTTTCACTTCAGGAATATTGCGAGACGATCCGGCAGGCGGAAATTGATCGCATTCGGGGCAAGCTGGGTACGATCACCCCGGAGCAAGAAGCTGCCATTGACGCGATGACCCGCGGCATTATCAACAAACTTCTGCACACGCCGATTACCACGCTCAAATCGTCCACCGATCATCCCGAGGCTGCTACTATCCATGAGATGATTCGGCGGCTGTTCAATCTCAATACCGGAAAACCAAAAGAATAGATGGCCAGACTTCGCATAGGCTCGCGCGGGTCGCAACTGGCATTGTGGCAGGCGAACCATGTGGCGGCATTGCTGCGCGGTCAGGGGCATACCGTGGGGATAGAGGTCATCAAGACCACCGGCGACAAAATCACCAGCGTAGCGCTAGCCAAAGTCGGTACTAAGGGGATGTTTACCAAGGAAATTGAAGAGGCGTTGGCTGACAGGCACGTGGACCTGGCCGTGCATAGTTTGAAAGACGTACCTACGGATCTGGCTCCGGAATTTGAGTTGGCGGCGATCATGAAGCGTGAAGATCCGCGAGACGCTCTTATCTCCGTAAAGTTTTCCGGCCTCGAAGAGCTGCCGCAAGGCGCGAAGGTCGGCACCAGCAGTCTGCGCCGCCAGTGCCAGTTAAAGGCGGTACGTCCTGATCTTGAAGTTTTTCCTTTGCGCGGCAACGTGGATACGCGACTGCGCAAGCTTGAGTCCGGTGAATATGACGCGATTATTCTTGCTGCCGCGGGAGTGCATCGCTTGGGACTGGACACGCATGTCCGCTCGCGCATTTCAGCAGATATTATGTGTCCTGCTGTAGGTCAGGGTGCTTTGGCGATTGAAATTCGCCAGGGCGATCAACAGACCAAAGCTCTGCTGGCTTTCCTGAATGACGATGACACGTATGCCGCCATCGAGTGTGAGCGCGCGCTGCTGGGATCGATGGGCGGCGGTTGCCAGGTGCCCATAGGAGCGTATGCTGAGAAGCGGGCCGACCAGCTATTTCTGCGCGCGATGGTGGGCCGCCCGGACGGAAGCGAAGTTTTGCGGGAACAGGCAGAAGGAAATGATGGCGTGAAATTGGGCCGGGAAACAGCGCAAATGCTCTTGAAACGCGGAGGCGATAAAATCTTGAACGACGTGTATGCACAGGAAGTGGAAGTGCCCAAGCAGCCATGAGCGTAAGCAAATCATCTACGGGCGCGAAGAAAGCAGCGAGCGTGAAACAAGAAGAACCGCTGAGCGGCTGGCGCATTCTTACCACACGCGCCAGCAAACAGTCCGGCGGTCTGGCAGCACCTTTGCGCGAAATGGGAGCAGAGGTGATTGAGATTCCCACCATCGAGATTAAGCCGCCCAGCAGTTACAAGGCACTCGATGCGGCGCTGAAAAATGTCGCCAAGTACGATTGGCTGATTCTTACCAGCGTGAACGGCGTTGAGGCGTTGTTCGCGCGACTAAAAAAGCTGCGTCTTACGCCGTCGAAGTTGGCACATCTTCAAGTCGCAGCCATCGGACCGGCAACGCAGCGGGAAATCGAAGCGCAGGGCTTAAAAGTGACAGTGATGCCGGAACAGTACGTTGCTGAAGCTGTGGTGGAAGCGCTAAAAGGCAAGACCCAGGGCAAGCGCCTTCTGTTGGTCCGGGCAAAGGTAGCCCGCGATGTTCTGCCCGTTGAACTCAGAAAGGGCGGCGCAAAAGTAGATGTGGTTGAAGCCTATGAAACGCACATTCCCAAGTCAGCAAAGGCAAAACTCAATCGTCTTTTTGCCAATGACTCTTCCCGCCCGGATGTAGTGACGTTTACCAGTTCTTCTACGGCGACAAATTTTCTGTCACTGCTGGAAAAAGACCATTGGCACGGACTGCGCGAGATATGGCTGGCATCGATTGGGCCGGTTACAAGCGATACGCTGCGTCAGGCCGGTTTCAAACCGAACATCGAAGCTCTGGAATACACGATGGAAGGCTTGGCGCTGGCGATAGCCAAGCACGTGCTGACGACCCATCCAAGCGAATAGATTTCACCGTAAAGGGCGCGAAGGTCGCAAAGGAAAGCAAACGGAATACGGGCGAAGCCGGCTTGCGCGCTGAGCCCGCCGATTTAGGCGCTGAACATCGCCGAGCGGAGAATGCTTTTTGGCAGGTTGGAGCGCAGCGACATTATTCAAGGTTGCAGCCGCACTTTGCCGGTTCGTCATATTTCTTCAGAAACTCAGCAACCCGCGTGTAGGCATCAATCTGGTTTTCAACTTTTGCAAAGCCGTGGCCTTCATTTTCATAGATTTTTAATTCGGCCACGCCGTTGCGCTTTTTGATGGCGCTGGCCACTTGTTCGGCTTCAGTCTTAGGACAGCGCGGATCATTCCCGCCTGCCAGCAGTAATAGCGGTGCTTTGATCTGGTCGACAAAGTAGATTGGCGAACGGTCTTTCAGGCGTGCTTTATCTTTTTCATTTGCAGGATCGCCCATGTTGGCCAGGTCGTACTGGTGCAAGAGCGGATCTTCATTCTCCATCTCAGTAAACCAGTTGACGAAAGGCACAATGGGCACGCCGGCCGCCCAGAGGTCGGGCGCTTTGGTTACGGCCATCATGGTGAGATAGCCTCCATAGCTGCCGCCCATAACCGCAACTTTTCTGGTATCGATGAAACCAGATTTCTTGATCCATTCAGCGGCGGAGATTACGTCTTCCAGGTCGCCACCGCCCATGTCAAAGCGATTGGCATCTTCAAACTCTTTGCCATAGCCAGTCGAGCCACGGTAGTTGGGCGCAATCACGAAGTAACCTTGATTCACAAGATACTGGATGGAAGGGCTAAAAGAGTTGCGGACTTGCGAGTCCGGCCCACCGTGAATCATGACAACCGCCGCGTTCTTGCCATTTTTCTCAGCGTTATAAGGGACATAGACGAATGCGGAGATCTCCCATTTACCATCCTTGCTGGGATAGTGGACCAGAAACGGCTCAACCATATCTTCACTACGCAGCCCGCCTACCAGCGACTTTGTGATCTGCAGGGGTTTTTGCGCGGCCAAGTCGTAAGTCCAGAGATCATTCGGCGCATTCGCTCCTTCATGCACATAGAGCAGATGTTTGCCGTCATGGCTGAAAGGCGTTTCCTGGACACCAAACCAGTTCATGCCTTTTGCAATTGGTAACGTTTGCGCCTTGCGGGTGGCCGTATCATCAACATGGATATCGCGATTGCCCTCGGCATCCACGGTCCAGCTCAAGCGTTTCCCATCTGGCGAAAATCTTGCTGTATTTACATACCATTTGTCAGACGTGAGCCAGGTAATTTTCTGGGTGGCGACGTCCAGCAGGCCGGCATTCTGATAACCATTGGCTGCATTGGAGATGATCAAGATTGTTTTGCCATCGGGCGAGATATCCGTGGCCGCAAATTTTAGCTGGCCTTTGTGCGGAGTTAGATTTTTTGCATTTCCGCCCGAGGAACTCACAATCATTACATTCGCGTCTTTACCGGTAGCAGTTTCCTGCGTAAAAACAATCCACTTGCCGTCCTTGGACCAGATGGGGCTCACATTGCTGAATTGTGCCGGAGTGTTGCTGGTAAGGTGAGTGACCCTCTTGGTCAAGATATCAATTGCATCAAGCTCGTAATTCGGAGCCTGTTTGGGCTTGGTGCTGTAGGCCAGCTTTTCTCCATCGGGCGACCATACTGCTCCTTCTTCAGAAATCTCAGGCGTGTTGGTGAGATTCACCACCTGGCCGTTGCTGGTCGAAACCAGGAATAAATCCCATTGTTCATTGCCGTCATAATCAGAGTTGTAGGCGATCCAGCGGCCTTTGGGTGACCACGCAATGTTGACTTGTCGCTGATTACTCACCGTGAGCTGTGTGGGCCAGCCGCTCTGCGCCGAAACCAGCCAAATGTTATAGCGGCCAGAAATGGTTGTGACGAACGCAATCTGCTTATCATCAGGCGACCACGAGCTATAGGCGATGGCGCGCGTCATGTAAAGCTTTTCAATCTTGAAAGGTTGGATATCGAATTTTTGTTTCGAAGCAAGCTGAGTGGGATCAGTGATGACCTGTGGCGTAGTGTTCTGGCCGGAGCATTGAAGTACAAGAAAAAAAGCATTCAAAAGAATACATTTGAGAATAAAAGATTTCATGAAATGCCCTTGGACATCATGGGATTTTGCTGGAATGAAAGTGCCAGCTCACGAAATTCGCGGCCATCACTTGCCGTGAATGAGTCACAGTATTTTTCAATATCGTCAGCAAGGTGATGAAACGATTGCAGCGCGTCGGCGGTAAAGCCGGGATATTGGTTTTTGCCAACACCCAACAGACGCATATACGTTTCATGTTCAAGCGAACATTGATCTATGTGGTAACAAACCAATCCAAGCGAATAGCGGAAATGCAGTTCCAGGTGACAATTGTCGCGGTAAAAAGCTCCGCTGGAAAATTCTCCTCCTGAACCCGTTCCATTGGCCTCAAGCTTAAAAATGAAGCCGTGTAGCCGCAGCACGCGACCCAGAATCTCTGCTCCGGCAATCAATGTTGATTGAGGGTCATTTGTCATGGTGCGTCTTATGGCTGCGCTGATTTGTGTATGTCCACCGTGGACCATGTTTTATCGGCAGCGTGACAAATATTTTCTAATGGGCAGTCCGCACATTTGGGCCGCCGAGCAATGCATAGCGCGCGTCCGTGATGGATGATCTGGTGCGAGAAGTCGATCCACTTTGTCTGTGGGATTACTTTCATCAGGTCTTGTTCGATATTTTTAGGGTCGTCGGCCTTCGTCAGCTCCAGCCGTCGAGAGATGCGATGCACGTGTGTGTCAACCACTACGCCCACAGCTTTTCCAAACCATGATCCCAGAACGACATTTGCCGTTTTACGGGCCACGCCGGGAAGGGAAAGCAGTTTATCCATGTCGTCGGGCACCTGGCCGCCGAATTCTTCAATGACGCCTTTGGCAGCGCCGACTATCGACTTGGATTTATTGCGGAAGAAGCCGGTCGAGCGAATATCTGGCTCGAGCTGTTCAGGTTCCAGCGCGGCAAAAGCCTGCGGCGTGGGATATTTTTGGAACAGCACAGGCGTGACCATGTTGACCCGCACGTCAGTACATTGGGCGGAAAGAATAGTGGCCACCAGCAGTTCCCAGGCGTTGTTATGGTGGAGCGCACAGCGGACGTTGGGATAGCGCTGGTCCAACCGATTTAGAATGTCTTGAACGCGTTGAGGGGCCAGCGGATCGTAACCGCCTTTTGTCGCTTTGCTTTTTGCAGCTTTGGGCTTTGCAGGACTGGCGGCTTTGGCGACAGGCTTGATCTTGGTTTTAGCAGCAGGCATCTTTGCGGCGGCGGTTTTTGCAACGGGCATAGACTCAAAATCTAAAGCAGCGGGCTTACAATCACAATAGGCAGAGGGAACAGGAAGAAAAAAATGGCAACCACCAAGGCTGAGATGAAAACTCCAGGCAGTGACCTGCATGCTGTACCGCTGACGCTTGAAGGCTCCAGCGTTCTGCACCAGATGTTTCGCATCCGCTGGGCGGAGTGGCGCAAGCTGAGTGCGACAGAGCAGCATGAGATTGCCGCTGAGGCTTCAGCCGCGCTGCTGAAGATGGAAAACGATGTTGCGGGGCAAACTGCAATCTTTTCTCTGCTCGGCCATAAGGGCGATCTGCTGGTCGTACATTTCCGCAACTCGTTTGATCAACTCAAGGCGGCTGAGCTGGCCATTTCCAGTCTGCGGCTGAGCGATTATCTGGAACAGACCACGTCTTACGTCTCTGTGGTGGAGCTTGGCTTGTATGACTCTTCCGTAAAGATGTATCGCACCTTGCGGGAGCAGGGAACTCAGCCGCATTCCCCGGAGTGGAATGAAGTAATAGCAGAGACAATCAAGCGCCAGACAGAAGCCATGCGTCCAAGATTGTTTCCTCAGATTCCGCCCAATCGTTACATCTGTTTCTACCCCATGGATCGACGGCGCGGAGAAGAAAAGAACTGGTACAGCTTGCCCATTGAAGAGCGCCAGCGGCAGATGGAAGAACATGGGCTGGTCGGTCGCCGCTACGCCGGCACCGTCAGGCAGATCATTACCGGATCGATCGGCTTTGACGATTGGGAGTGGGGCGTCGATTTGTTTGCCGATGATCCGCTGATCTTCAAGAAGCTGATCTACGAAATGCGCTTTGATGAAGTTAGCGCCGTGTATGCCTTGTTCGGGACTTTTTATGTGGGCGTGCGCTGTCCAGCGGCAAAGCTGGAAGAGTTGTTTAGCGGGAAGTTGCCTGAGTAAACCTTAGCCGCAGATTTGCGCAGATGGAGCAGATAAAACCAAGCCACGAATTCGCGAATGAACACGAATGAAGATTGAAGTTGATAGTCGAGCAATTTAAGAAAAATATCGCTAAGGGCTGCAAGTTTATTCCCAATGAAATTCGTGTAATTCGTGTTGATTCGCGGCGGATCTAACCGATCAGAAATCCCTTAAGGCCAATCTGGGCTGGCTGGTTGCTGATGGCTGAGTCCTAATGACCGCTGATTGCTGAATGTGGTTCTCAGCCATTGACCTACGTGAGCCTCACTTATTACTCTGGAATTCATGGTCAAAGCGGTGCAAGCAGGGCAGGTCTGGCGCAGTGACGAAAATGGAGACAACTTTCTCGTCACCAAAGTGTACGGCGAGTTGTTTACCCAATACGCCATGCTCCGGCCGGCAAAGGTAAGCGCTCCCGATGCTGAAACCATCCGCGTGAAGATCACTAAAAGCGATTTCGGAATGACCTTGCCCGGATATACCTTTACGCAGGACTCACAGGATTTCTGATCTAGATTTTCTGATTTCGATTTAAAGACTTCCACTGAATGATAGAAAAAATCATTGCCGCCCTGGCCGGGTTCATCATCGCCGTAATCTCCAAAGCCGGATATTTCGGCGTGATGCTGTTAATGGGCATTGAATCGGCGTGCATTCCGCTGCCGTCAGAGATCATCATGCCCTTTGCCGGATTTCTGGTGTACAAGGGGCAGTTCAACCTTTTGCTGGCAGCCACTGCGGGCGCGATTGGCTGCAATTTGGGATCGGTAATCGCTTATGAGATAGGCAATTACGGTGGACGGCCGCTGATTGAGCGCTATGGATCGTACATTTTTATGGGCCGGCATGAACTGGACTTGGCGGAGCGATTCTTTGCCCGCTTTGGCGCCGTGGCCGTTTTTATCGGTCGATTGCTTCCTGTGATCCGGACATTTATTGCGCTACCGGCAGGCGTAGCAAAGATGCCGCGTCTGCGCTTCCATGTTTATACCTTCATAGGCTCATGGCCGTGGTGCTTTGTACTGGCCTGGATCGGCATGAAGCTGGGCGAACACTGGGACAAAGACCCGCGATTAAAGCAGTGGTTTCACCGGCTGGATGCGGTGATTATTCTGCTGCTGCTGATCGGGATCGTGTGGTTCGTATGGTCGCACTGGAAGGGAAGAGTGCGGGTGACAGCCTGAAAATTGTAGTGAGGGCAGGATGGAAATAGAACAAACAACAATCATTCTCAGCAGAGACGAGGCGCTGGTGTTGGATGATCTGCTTAGCACATTTACTAACGAGTTTGCTATAGAGATTTCTCACCCGGCTCAGCGTCGTGCTCTTTGGAATCTGGCTTGCCTCATAGAAAAGGAACTAGTGGAGACCTTCAAACCTGATTACAAAGAGCGATTGGAAATTGCGAAGAAGAACCTCACCGACGGGTAGTGGTCATTACCACTACCCACTGATGGCTAAATTTGCAAAGCTCGCTCTAATACGAGAAGATATAAAGTTTCCACACAACTCAAGGACGGTCCCGTATTAATGGCTTCTTCTGCTGCTGAAAAGACGACTGCAACCAAAATAGCACCTGCCCGCGGCAAGCTGGGCGTAATGATTGTCGGCATGGGGGCTGTAGCCACCACATTTGTTGCCGGCGTTGAGGCCATTCGCAAGGGAATCGCCAAGCCCATTGGATCGCTTACGCAGATGGGGACCATTCGGTTAGGTAAGCGCACGGATAACCGCTCACCCAAGATCAATAAGTTTGTCCCGCTGGCCAACCTGAAAGACATGGTCTTTACCGCCTGGGACATTTTTGAAGAGGACGCCTATGCCGCCGCCATGAATGCCGGTGTGTTGGAGAAAGACCTGCTCAACCAGATTAAGCCATTCATGAAGTCCATCAAGCCGCGCAAGGCGGTCTTTGATCGCAATTATGTGAAGCTGCTGGACGGCAAGCATGTAAAGAAAGGGAAGAACAAGAAAGATCTGGCAGAGCAGTTGCGCGCTGATATCCGCGACTTCAAAAAGAAATCTGGAGCCGACCGCCTGGTGATGATCTGGTGCGCTTCTACTGAAACCTTCACCAAGCAGAGTGCCGTCCATGAATCACTCGACGCATTTGAGCGCGGCCTGAAAGAAAATGATCCAAAGATTGCTCCCTCCATGATCTATGCCTATGCGGCCTTGATGGAAGGCGTTCCGTTCGCTAACGGAGCACCGAATCTCACAGTGGACATCCCGGTGATGATGGAGCTTTCCAAGGCGAACAATGCGCCCATCGCCGGGAAAGATTTCAAGACCGGCCAGACGCTGATGAAGACCATTCTTGCACCCGGATTTAAGGCGCGCATGATCGGCATGAATGGGTGGTTCTCCACGAACATCTTGGGCAATCGCGACGGAGAAGTGCTGGAAGATCCCGGCTCTTTTAAGACGAAGGAAGAATCCAAGCTTTCCGTGCTTGATCGCATTCTCCAGCCGGACCTTTATCCCGATCTCTACGGAGAAATTCACCACAAGGTAAGGATCAATTACTACCCGCCGCGCGGCGACAATAAAGAGGGCTGGGACAATATCGACATCTTTGGCTGGCTGGGCTACCCCATGCAGATCAAAGTGGATTTCCTCTGCCGGGACTCGATTTTGGCGGCGCCGATCGTGCTTGACCTGATTCTTTTCCTCGATCTGGCCAAGCGTAGCGAAGCCTTGAAAGGCCTCGGCGTGCAGGAATGGCTGAGCTTCTACTTGAAATCGCCCATGACTGTTCCCGGGCTTTATCCGGAGCATGATCTTTTTATCCAGTTGATGAAGCTGAAAAACACGCTACGCCATCTGCGGGGCGAGCTGCTGATTACTCACCTGGGACTTGAGTATTACGATTAGCGGGAGAACGCCGCCGCAGAGCCCTGCATCAGAATTACTATGAGGCTGCTCTGCTGCGTGCTGAGTCTCGCGTTTGGGCTGTTGATCTGGAGCCCTGCTGCCTTTGCCGTGGATGGAACGTTCCGCGGCAAGATCGCTGATCCACCTGCAAACGTGCCTGCCGTAAAAGGCTGGATTTTTGTCGAAGGCAAAAACCAGATGCTGCGGCGAGTGGAAGTGGCGCACGCAGAGGTCGTCTACGGAGAAGAAGTACCAGCCTCAAACCAGCGCCATAACTGTAATTCTGATTGCCTGAGCAAAGGCCAGGAAGTCAGGATCACCGCCCATCAGGACGCATCGGGTGAATGGCGCGCAAAACGGGTTGAAATCCTCAAAGAAACCACCCAAACTACTGACAAACACCTAAGGGCCGGGTCTTTACCGAACTTTACCCATTTTCGGGGCCTTTTAGAGGTAACCAGCCCTGACGATTTCTGCATCGCATGTTCTACGGGAGAAATCTAAACTGTTACGGTGTGGTTCGTCGGGCGTTATAATGAGGATGTCCTCTCCCAAAGGCCCATCCGGCAGGAGTGTGCTTATGAAATTCCGTTCCCTATCGCTTGCGCTAGTGCTGGTCGCTGGTATCAGCCTTTCTTCTACGGCTTTTAGCCAGGACGACAAAACCAAGCCCCAAAACCCCAGCAGCCAGACGCAGCCTGCCGCTCAGAATCCGACCGGTGCTGACCAAAATCAGGCACAGCCAGCAGCTCAACAACCTGCGGCAACAGACGAGAGCCAGACACAGCCTGTAGCCGACCAGGAACAGCCAGCTAGTGATCAGAGCAAAGACGCAGACAAGAAAGACAAGGACAAAAAAGACAAGAAAGACAAAGATAAGGACAAAGACAAGAAAGATAAAGACAAGGACAAAAAAGACCGGGACAAGGATAAGAGAGAGGCCAAGAGCAAGCACAGCGGCGGCAAAGATGACGTGGATGCCATTGGAAACCGCAAAGTCGCCGGTTGGGACTGGTATTCCATTGAGAGCGAAATCCGCATGGGCAAGGAATACGCCACGCAGATTGAAGCCAGCCTGAAACTGGTAACCGATCCCACGATCAATGAGTATGTAAATCGCGTTGGCCAGAATCTGGTGCGGAACTCTGACGCGAAGGTCCCGTTTACGATCAAAGTGGTTGACTCTGACGTGATCAATGCCATGGCGCTGCCGGGCGGCTTCTTCTACGTTAATTCCGGCCTCATTTTGGCTGCCGATAATGAAGCCGAACTAGCCGGTGTTATGGCGCATGAGATTGCACACGTTGCGGCACGCCACACCACCCGCCAGCTTACGCGTTACCAGTTCATCAATTACGCCAGCTTGCCATTAATCTTTGTGGGCGGCGGCATTGGCTTAGCGGCCAGGGAAGCGGCCGGAATTGGCATCCCAATGACGTTCCTCAAATTTTCACGCGGTTTCGAGGCGGAAGCGGATTACCTGGGCATCCAGTACATGTACAAAGCCGGTTACGATCCGAATGAGTTTGTGAACTTCTTTGAAAAGATCCAGGCGCAGGAAAAGAAGAAACCAGGATCGATGGCAAAGGTGTTTACTGACCATCCGCAAACGCCGGACCGGATCACCAAATCGCAGGAAGAGATTGCTACGATTCTTCCGCCAAAAGACCAGTACATTGAAACTACGTCTGAGTTCAATGACATGAAGTCCCGCCTGGCAGCGATTGAAAACCGCCACAAGGTGGAAGATAATGCCAACCCCAACAAGCCGAGCTTGCGTCGCGGACAGAGCACAGCTTCCAAAGATGGTGACAAGAAGGATGATGACCGTCCAACCTTGAAGCGTCGCGATCAGTAAGCCGAAATCATAGCCATAAAGCGATCAGGCGGCCTGCAGGCCGCCTGATTTGCTGTTTAAGATCTTTTTGTGCTGCCGCTACTGCCTAAGTCGTGGCCGTCGAGGAAAACTGGCCTTGCAGGATGCAGAGATGGAGTTTCTCAATCAGGTCCAGCAGGTCAGGGCGCACACTGGCAGCCACAAACGAACGGCAATTCCTGCAAGTCGATTCCGTCAACCGGGCGTTCTGGCGATTGAGGCTCCGTCGAAATACCCCGTAATCGCGTGATGTTTTGGATCCACCGGAAACTTTCATGGAATTCCTCCAAATTTCAAGGAATGATGACACAGAAAAACCCGGAAGGACAGGGATTTCAATCATGCTTTGGTTACTTCTGGCGGAATCGCCAGATTCACGGTGGGTCAATGGGCAGATGGGAGAATTTCAAAACAGGAACGCGGATAAAACCGCCGTGGTAGGAGGCGTCGGCGGAAGGGCATTGGGGAACTTCCGCCGCTTTGGAAACGTGCGGTCAGGTTTAGCGCTTACTTACCGGCAAAAGATTCAGCAGCGTTAGCAGCTAAAGCCTTTGATTTGTTCGGCATGGATTCAATTACCTTCATTTCATGCCAGTCATATGGGAATTCTTTGCCGCAGCCAAGGCAGGCGACATACGTACCAGTAAGCTGTGCCGCTGGTGAAAGCCGCTGGCCGGGCCGCTTAGTAATAGGAAAGCTGAAATTTTTGTGACTGCAACCGAAAAGAACATCGAGCAGACTCGCCATAATTCACCACCCCCAAAACTACGGGTCTCCCATGGATAGCGTTAACTTGCCGACTCAAGCAATATCGTACTACAGGACATGTCCCAATGTACACATTAGTTCATGTCTCGCCGTACTGTTACATTAGATTCCGAGTACCTGAAAAAGGTTCGTCGTCTAAAGAGCATAAATTTTCATGCTCAGGATCATGTAATAAATACACTAATCCATAGTAAGCTGATGAAAATAGTGGAATTGTTCCTAAGTGGTGGATTTCTTTCCGGATTTGCTGTGGCGGCACTTGGTCAGAATCGCATCATGGAGGCGGTTCCTGAGGCCCTCTGGCAGCTCATAAAGCTGATTATCCCGGTAAATTTCGATGGTTTTCTTCGTGGTATCCATAACCACATGGCATTCGTGGCACCAATGAAGATGCTCGTCCAGCTCGATTTTCAGGTTCTCGCTGATCTTGCCGTCAAGATAATCGGTCAACTCTTGTAAGAACTCAGTGCATTTCACTGTTGGCCGTCTCCGCCCTTTTTATTCTTGAAATAACGCGCCAGGCGTTCCCGGAGCTGCAAGCGCGCCCGTAATAACCGGGATTTTACCGCAGGTACGCTCAAATTCAGCATTTCTGCTGTTTCCTCCGTGGAAAGTCCTTCAACATCTCGTAACACAAACACCGTTCTAAAGCCCGGCGAAAGCCCCTGAATTGTTCTCTTCAGAATATCGCCCAATTCTGACGTTCCGTAAAGCTGCTCCGGATTTGGGCTCCAATCCGCCACTTCGCGCGGGATGGACCCGTCCTCTGTTTCCACGTCTTCATCGAGCGAAACAGTCCGGTCATTGCGACGCTTTCGCAGCCGCATCAACGCCTCATTTACGGCGATCCGAACCAGCCAGGTATAAAACTTGGAATTACCCTGGAACTGCTCAAGGTTCTGGTACGCCTTGAGGAATGCGTCCTGGACCACGTCCTGGGCGTCTTCCTCGTTGTGCGTGATGTGCTGGGCTATCCGGAAGACATTGCGGTCATACCGCCGCACCAGTTCGCTGAATGCCTCCAGATCGCCCTTTTTGGCGGCCTGGACAAGCTCCAGTTCGCTGGTGATACCTTCCTCTGCCTTCTTTTGGATGGTTTCCATTCCGCTCCGACTCAAAAATTAATTTACTATGTTCTGCGCCCCAAAAGGGCCTTTGCAGCAAATAAATTCAGGAACTTATATAAGACTGGGCCCGTAACTTTTTGTTACCTTAGCTCCTCAGAATGAATATGAATAAAAGCTTACTTCCTTTATTTGCCTTAACTTTAGCCGTTCTGGCGGTTGGCTGCCGGAACCAGCCAAAATCATCCGCAGACGCTCACATTCAGGTCGTGATGAAGAAATACACGATTGAGCCGGCTGTGATTCACGTAAAGGCCAACCAGACAACCGAGTTGCAAGTTTCCACCGCCGATGTTCAGCATGGTTTTGATGTGCCCGAATTGAAGATTAAAGAGCCAGTGCGTCCAGGACAGCCGGCCACCGTTACGCTGAAGAACCCTCCCAAGGGCGAGTACAAGGTTGTTTGTGGCATTATCTGCGGCCCCCACCATGACGACATGGAAGCCAAGCTGGTGGTGGATTAGGGCACGCTAAAAAAGCCGCCCACACGCGGGCGGCTCCAAGGGCAAAACTTCTCTACTGGACGGTCACATAGATCGTCTTTTTGAATGTGCCGTTCGCGTCTGTCGCCTGCACGGAAAGCCGGTGCCTGCCAGAGCTCATCGTTATTGCTTTACTTATGCTCGATCCGGAAGCCGTACCAACGTTCACGCGGTCGAGGAAGATTGTTAATCCCGAAATGGACGTGTTGCTTACGGCGCTGGCAGTCACTGTTATCGGCGAAGTCAGTCCGGTCGCATCGTCTGTAGGCGTTGAAATGGTAACTATGCGCGTTCCGGACGAAGTGTACGTCACGCCGCTCGCTTTGGGCACCATTTTGTTGAGGAATTCCGCTTTGCCCACGGCCTGAGCATAGATCTTGTATGTTCCGGCCGCGACGCTGAGCGTGTCCAGATCTAGCGTTGAACTGGTGACAGCAATGTCATCCTCGAGTCTGACAATGTTTTCTCCCACGGTGCCGTCCGTGGAGATATAAACCTTGTAGTGATCAATGGTGTTGGTGGTCGCATTGGTTGAGGCATTCGGCTGGTCGCTGGAAACACTCAAGCTCCAGTTCAGATCATGCCCATCCGGCAGGGTCTCAGAAATAGCCCAGCAGTTATCAATGCCAGCTTCAAGGGCGGTCCCTTCGTCATAGTCATTCCACGTAATAAGCTGGAAATATGGGACGGCGCTGGAAAGCCCGGTGGGATACGCGAGCGTGTTGAGCCAGGTGGTACCGCACTTTTGCAAGACAATGCGAGTGGGATCATGCTGGAACGCGCTGTTCGTATGGTCCAGGCCTTTGTAACCCGCGCCCCATACCTGTTGCGTGGTGAAGTGGGAGTCGGCCGCTGTATAGAATTTGGCCCACCCGCTGTCATAGGTGTTGAAATCATTTTGCACGGGATTAGCCCACAGGTACGCCCCTGAAGACTCGACGTGCGTAAATGTGGCAATGCCGCCCTGATTGTCACGGAAGATCATTGCCGGACTTCCATCACCCGAGTGGTTGACTGCATCAGTCCAGATTTTTTGCCAGCAATCTGTTGTGCTGGTGCAATGGACTCCGGTGGCAAGAGTGCAGGGGGCGCTGCTGGTGCAGCTGCCAAAGTATTGCGTCTCCGCCACAAAAGTCTGCAGTACAGGATGGCTGCCAGAGAGAAGATAAGAGCTGTGGCCGAAATAAGTGGTATTGGCATAAGTGAAATCGGCAAAGATATGGTTTTCGATACAGCTAGCGTCGCTGCTGCCGCAGCTCCCAAAAGATCCTTGATCGTAATTCAAGACCATTTTGAGGTTAGTACCCGCCAGCGCTGAAACGATCTTTTTGGTGGTTTCGTCTTCTATGCAGTGGACCGGCCCATTGGGGCAACTGGAGTTGGGGGTGCCTGTTGGCTTTCCATACCAATTCACAACAATGCCGTCAAAGCCGCGCGAGATCATGTCATTCAATTGGTTGGTTACGGTTGTAGTTGAGTTAGAGGAATAGCCGGTAAGCACGTGGCCATTACACGTTGGGCTCCCAGTGGTGCAGAACCAGGGAACATAATGAACAAAGACGAGAGGCGCGCCGGGCGCGCTCGCATTGAATCCTGTTATAAGAGGATGTATGTCTGCGTGGCTTACATTACCCGGCTCTGGTATGTATGTTCCGCTTGTAGTGGAAAACCCATTTGAGCCGGGACCATAAGTGTTTCCCGTTCCTGTGCAATGGCTTTCTTTTGCTCCTGAACCGCAAGCACTGGTGTTGTTGGAAGTTTCCGTTGTGTAGGTGGTTTGAGTCTGGCCTGAAGCATAAACAGAAAACATTGCGATAGTAATTGCGATCGCACTGCAGGTTGCAAGTACACTAGCACGCATGATGTCGTTCCTTAATGGAATTGCCTGGGGTTAGGTTTTAGCTCTTTCAGAAAAAACGGTAGGGAAGCAAGAGCGTACTCAAGCGAGCTTCTTGCAACGCAATAGCCAAAATATTGTCTGTTTAATGTCGAATTACCTTCCGCAATGTTTTCAAACCTGATTACGTATAGTTTCTATGGGTTAGCATCTGGTTTGGTTCCACGGACAACATAGAACACGACGAGCTGAGATTTTGAGCTAGCGCTTGTACCTGCTGAAATAAGGAATTGCGGTTCTCACCTGTGGTTGTGAAGTCCAGAGCTGCGGCTGCCGAATTTCTACTGCGAGCAGCCTTTCGCGATTCATCGGCATTTCAAACCGAGCAGGGCGGAAGGGTTGGACGATCCGGCGTGACTGCCGGGCGGGGGTGGTTCCGGAGGTAACTGGACGAGCGTTCTCCCTAAGCATCTCGGGATAATAGCTGGTGTAAACTTGAGGTAAGTCACAGATTGACAGCAGTTAGGCAAACTTTAATAATCGCGGCCAGGAATGCCACGTCCGACAGAAATCCAGAACATTATTGAGGAGGCGGTTGCTGAAGTGCTCGATGCAGCCCTGCCCCGGCTGCGCTCAGAAATTGTGCGCCGAGCGGTGGAGGTCGTTGAGTCGCTTGCGCCTGCGCCGGGAGCCTCTCCCAGTGATCTACTGAATGCCGCAACGGCTGCCATTCATGAATCCGGATCGCAGGCGGACATACTGCGCCATCTGCTGGAAGGCGAGGCCCGCTTTGCCGGACGCGTGGCGCTATTCGTGGTTAAGGGTACGGCGATCAGCGGCTGGCAGGGAATCGGATTTGAAGATAACGACTCTATCAAGACGTTGAGCATTCAAGCAGGAAGTGGCCTGGCAGGGAAGGCGATTCAGGCACGGACTCCGGCCTCGGGATCTGTGCAGGAATTTGATGCTGGGTTTGTCAAATCGATGAAGGCCCCCGTCGATGGGCAATGTCTGGTGCTGCCGCTGGTCGTGAAGGATAAAGTTGCTGCTGTAATCTATGCCGATTCTGGCACCGTCCCGGGCGGTACCCTTGATTCTTCCGGCCTTCAGTCCCTTACACGGTTTGCGGCAATCTGGCTGGAACTGGCGGCATTGCGGAAGGTTGGCGGGACATCGGCCACAGAAGAAGTTGCCCAGCCCCAACCAGCAGTAGCCATGGTGGCCAGCGCTCCAGTGTCAGCGCCTGCAAGCACTGGTTCTGAAGAAGACGAACTTCACAAGAAAGCAAAGCGCTTTGCCAAACTGCTGGTGGAAGAAATTAAGCTGTACAATCAACCCAGGGTTGAAGAGGGGCGGCAGCACAGAGATTTATATGACCGCTTGAAAGTGGACATCGAAAAGAGCCGGTCCACTTATGACAAGCGTTATGCGGAGTCCGCTGTTGCATCAGCCGACTACTTTACACAAGAATTAATCAGAATTCTGGCGGACAATGATGCTTCGCTCATGGGCGCCAGTTTTTCACGAAGTTGAAATCAGTGCAGGTCAGACATCTCTTATTCGCTCTTCTCATACTGCTGGTGTCAGTTCCGGCGGGCTTTTCGCTGCAGGCATCAAAAAAGAAATCCTCGTCCGCAAAATCGTCATCCGCGAAATCGAAAAAAGCTGCGGCTGAGGCCCAGAAGAAAGCCCTTGCCAAACGCAAGCTTGGGCACATCAAGCGCGCATTCGTTGCTTCGGCCGATCTCCGGCCCATGGCGCAGCAACTCCTTGAGAACCGGGCTTCACAGGCTTACCAGGGCGTGGAAGCCTACGCCCGCAAACATGCCAAGGATGACGCTGGCCCGCTAGCCTGGATGGTCGTCGGCTACGCGCACTATCTTGATAAAGATTACGCTGGCGCGCGCGCGGCATGGGCTCGCACGAAATCCCTCGACCCGTTGCTGGGCGATTATCTTGCTTACATGCAGGCTTTGGCGTATCAGGGAGAAAATAATCACGCTAAGGTGTTGGAAACGCTGGCAGGGTTCGACGAGAAGTATCCGGATTCTTTGCAATCGCACGATGCTGCCATTCTATATGCCTCAGCACTGATGGCGACCGCTGCACCTGCAAAAGCGGCTGAGTTTCTGGAGAAGCACCGCCAACCAGTAAAGGCCGATATCGAAATCACTCTGGCCCGCGCCTATCTTGCTGCCGGGGACAAGAGCAAAGCTAGCGACATCTTCCACAAGCTCTACTTTGAAATGCCCACAAGCGCGGAGGCCGAGGCTGCGGCAACTGAGCTGCGCACCTTGGGTGAGCCGCAGCCTGTTGGAAGTTTTGATCAGCGGCACAATCGCGTATTGCTGCTCACTAAGGGCAGGCGATATCAGGATGCTCTAAACGAGTTGAGTCCGCTGGTAGAGCAGGCGCCACCGGAGCGAATGATCGACATGCAAACTGAGTTTGCGGCACTGCTTTACCGCAACCACAAGCGCGATGACGCGCAGCATCTGTTTGAAAGTATTTTGCAGAACCAATCGGCCTCTGTGGAGGCGAAGGCTCAAACACTTTATTTCCTGGCTGAGATAGCGCGCGACAAAGACGATGGCCAGAAGAACCGGGATTACGTAGCGCAATTGCGCACGCTGGCGCCTGAAAGCATATGGATGAGTGACGCGCTGCTTTCCGCCGGCAACATGTACCTGCTGCGGCGCGACTATGAAACTGCGACGCCGTTTTATGCCGAGATTTACCAGCGGCAAAAGAATGGCAAGTTCTCGCCATACTCGCATTGGAAGACGGCATGGCTTACTTATCGAATGGGCAAGCGAGACGAGGCGAAACGGCTATTTGAAGAACAGCTTTCCATGTATCCCAACTCGGCGGAGGTCCCTAACGCGATTTACTGGCGCGGGCGGATGGCTGAGGAAGAGGGAGACAAGAAGCTCGCGCGGGCTTTCTATCAGAAGCTAGCGGAGAATTACCGCTATTACTACTATGCAAATTTAGCGCGTGAGCGTTTGCCTAAGGTCGGGGAAGAAGTTGTCGATCCCCCGCTGCTGGAAAGCTTGCCGCGCCCGCCAGCGCCTCCGGCTGACTGGGAAACACCCGCAGAGAATATCAGGGCGCAGAAAGCGCAGTTGCTGGCGAATGCCGCACTCTATGACTTTGCCGTGGCAGAGATGCAGGCGGCCAGCCCCGGATCGCCACCATGGGAAGCGAAGTCTGTCGCGGACATTTACAACGAACAGGGCAGCTACCTTCGCGCAATCGAAACGCTTAAACGCGCCGTTCCTGGATATTTCGCTGCTGAGATTCCGCAAATCCCCCGGCCTGTTTGGGAAAGCCTATTTCCTCGGCCATTCTGGGAAGAATTGAAACGTGACGCCACTGCCAACCGGCTCGATCCGCATCTGGTGGCGTCATTGATTCGACAGGAATCGGAATTCAATCCGTCAGCCATCTCTCCCGCCAACGCCATGGGACTGATGCAGTTGCTGCCCACAGTTGGGAAGGGAATGGCCAAAGAGATGAAGATCAGACACTTTTCATCTGACCAGCTGCTGGTGGCGGACACGAATCTGCGGCTGGGCACGCGCTACTTCAAGCAGATTGTGGACCATTACGATGGCCAGGTGGAATATGCATTGGCTGCCTACAACGCCGGCGTGGATCGTGTGAATGATTGGCGCAAGAACGGCAACTTTGCCGATGTGGAAGAGTTTGTGGAGTCGATCCCGTTTACCGAAACACGGGAATACGTGCAGGCCATCATGCGCAATGCAGTGATTTACAAACTGCTGTATTCGAAAGGTTAATTTCAGCCAAGCGTTTCTAGCGTCCGAAAACCATTGCCCCACCTAGGCTTCCTTGATAAACGAGTGCGAGCACCGCAACCACAGCGAGCGCCAGATATGCCACGGTCGGAACAGCATTTTTCCGGTAGAGATGCCACCGCCATATAGCCAGCGCAATAAAGACCAGCGCCAGCGATGTTCCCAACCATTGATGGACAGCGATCAACTCTGCCGGAAGCGTTCCGGCGGACTTGATCTTCCACCACCATCCGGCGGCTCCGGTAAGCGGAGAAATAATCGCGGTGTACAGGACCATCCATGCTGCCGCGCTGTGGAGTGATGACCGTTTCAGCCAGAGACCCAGCAGGTCGCTGAGCAGTGCCAGCGGCAACAACGCAGCGGTAAAGTTGACGAGTATAGGATGGAGTTCCTGTGGCGAGTGCGGAGGCGTAAAGCCGGGCAAACCATGTGCCGCGCCATTTTTTTCTTTCGCTTGCGTACTGCTTGAAGTGACCAGCATCGCCTTCATGTTCGGGTGAGGAGTGCAGTGGTATCCAATCGTTCCGGTCTTCTGAACGGTCATTTTCCAGGAACTGCCGGGCTGTATGAGCCCTGAATCAAAACTTCCATCATCGGCAGTAACGGTGTGAGCGAAGATGTCTTCATTTTTGAATTCGACGGTTTCACCCGGATGGACCGTAAGCTCCGCAGGTTGAAAGCCCATGCCTTTCATGATGACCTGGCCATTTGCCGATGATTCTGTTGCGGAGGGGTTCTGTGATTGGAGGATGAGAGCTGAACCTGTTTGCGGCAAATAAGTAGCGCCGGAGCGCGGGTGTGCGGTTGAGATGCATGATCCTCTGAGGAGTACCAGAAATGCAATCCCCAGCCGCACACGCCACGCTGTTGAAAAAGGCGGCATGGGTTTTACTTTGAACCACCCAGCGATGACTGCAACTGCTTGGCGTGATCCAGATGGCCCTGAAGCAGAGGAGCTGCGCCCTGCAACGCTGATTTCAACTCGGCGTTCTGTGCGTTGGGGATCAGCACATTTCCGGCGGCGTCAAGTACCTGCTGGTGATATGCCACTTCATGGTCGATGTATTCCTTATCAAACGCTTTGCCGCTCAGTCCCTGCAGCTTTTTGGTCTCAGCCGCAGCAGCCGTCTTGAGTGACTTGCTGATGTCACTTGGCGCCGGTGTTACGTTGAGCTTCTTACCCAGATCATTGACTGAGCTCTGCAGCTTGGTGTGGTCATCGACCATCTGCTGCGCAAACTTCTTGACCTCATCGTTCTTTGTCTTTTTGAGCGCGAGCTTTGCGGTATCAATGTCGATCTGGTCCGCAGCCGTGACCACGCCAACGATCTGCGGGTCGGTAGGTTTGCTGCTGCTCTTGTCCTGTGCTACAGCAAGCGAGCTCACGGCGAACAGCAGTGCCATGCTGCCTGCTGCTAAATGCCTCTTCAAATTCATACTTATCTCCCTTTCGTGATGTAGACGTAAAAAAGCTGTACCTAGTTGAATAGAGGAATTCAGGCCGGTTTGGTTACAGCCTAAGGCGAGTTAGCGTATTCTCCTGCAAAGCGCCTCACCAAATAAAGACAGGAATCAATCAAGGATCGAAAGGCAAGAGAGAAGACTTGGGCGAGCAAAAAGAGCGCAGGCCACCCATTGGCCCGCGCTCTTTTGTGCAGCGGAGGAAACTTGCTTACGCGCTACTTGCTGCTGCTATTCCTAGCGCTGTTGAACGTATTGCGCGCCGCGTGATCGTTCTTGAGCGCTTCCCAGACAGCGGTTGCACCGCCGCCCAGCAATGCGCCACCAATCATACCGTCATGGCAGTTACAACCCAGCCATCCGATTCCAGATCCAAGCGCGGTGTTGGAAGCAATCATGCCCCAGTCGTGAAAGGGGCCCAGAGTAGCGCGATGTGTGTGCAGGAACCATGTGCTGGCTCCGCCGCCGCCGATCATCATAAGTTTGAGAGGCGTCTTCTCTCCGGGCAAAACGTATCCAAGGCCGGCGCCTACGGCTGCGCCTCCGGCCACGGAGAAAATGTATTTGTAGTGTTGCGGGCTGATGCCTCTGAGATCGCGCTTATCGACGTCGCGCGATTGCGCATGTGACATCAATGGAAAAATCAAAGCAAGACAAAAGACAAAGATCCAGAATTTCTTATACTGCATGTGAAGTGGCTCCCCGGTGCGTGTGTGCGGAATGACCGCGTAATTGCTAAATAAGATGAGGCAGAATTTAAGCGAGATGTTCAAGAATGAAGCAGCTCGCGAAAATAGGCGCTGCTCAGGAGAGAGCAGAAGAATCGGCGGCAGATATCCTCAAGCTGCAGCTTGCGAGTGAGGAGCTTTGCGGAGCATGCGCATGAAGAGCAGTAGCGCACCTATAACGATTGCGCTATCGGCAACATTGAAAGGCGGCCAGTGATGAGTGCCGATGTAGAAATCCAGGAAGTCCGTGACTTTGCCCTCATACACTCGGTCCCAGAGATTGCCTACGGCCCCGCCAAGAATCAGAGAGAGGGCCAGAGTACCGGAGTGGAAAACGCGACGATCTTTCCATAAGAGAAAAGAGACCACGGCCAGAGCTGCCACCGAGAAGAGGATTAACAGGGTGGTACGGAAAGGCGACGCAGAGTCGGCAAAGAGGCTGAAGGCAGCCCCGGTATTTTCCAGGTGCGTAAGACGAAAAAAGCCAGGAATGATATTGATGACGTCTTCCAGGGGAATGGTCTGCGCGATTGCCCACTTGGTAATCCGATCCAGCAACAACACAGCAAGCGCGATCAGCAGCGGGCGTTTGGGCATGAAATGATTTTACTGGGTGGCCACTTTCTCTTCCCGGGCCTTGTCTTCTTGTGGCGTGAGGAAGATTTCACTTAAGAGCAGGAGCGCACCAACCACAATGGCACTGTCGGCGATATTGAATGCCGGCCAGTGATGCGAGCCAAGATAGAAATCAATGAAGTCGATCACCCGTCCGCTGGTCACGCGGTCCCACAAATTGCCGAGCGCGCCGCCAAACACCAGAGAGAGCGCGATGGCTGTAGTGTTCAACGCATTGCCGTTCTTCCAGAGCAGGGCAGAGACTACGGCCAGAGCAGCCAGAGAAAATAGGATGAGCATTGCCACGCGCCACTCTGATGGTGACTCAGCAAACAGGCCGAAAGCCGCACCCTGGTTCTGAACATGCGTCAGGCGGAACACTCCCGGGACGATATCAATGCTGTCATGCAAAGTGATTTTTTGGGACACCAGCCACTTCGTCATCCTGTCACAGAGGACGATGAGAGCCGCAATCATGATGTGGTACTTACGCATGCTTCCTAATTAGACGCTTCATCCTGCGGGGCGATTCCCTCCCGCGTGCTACTTTTTACCCCAGTTTTACCCTACTAACTCGCCTTCAATCTCGTTCAGCGCTTCTGTGCAGCGCTCGCAAACCGTCGGATACCGCTCATTTTCCCCAACATGAGTGGAATAATTCCAACAGCGATCACATTTTTGTCCGGGTGCTTTTTCTATAGATACGTGCAAAGGTGTACTACCGTTCCCACCGGAGCTCGGTTTTACTTCAACTCCAGACACAATCAGCAGAAAACGCAGATCATTACGATACCGTTGCAGCAGCGGCACAAGCTCGCCGGGAGCAGAGATGGTGACAACGGCTTCCAGTGCGCTGCCGATGATCTTTTCCTGGCGCGCCACTTCCAGTGCTTTGAGCGCCGACTCCCGTACCTTCATTAACGTATCGAAATCTTTCCAAACGGTTTCTCCGCTTGCGGGATTGCTAACCGCTCCCGTGATGTCTTCTGCTTTGGGAAAATGCGCCAGGTGAACGCTTTCCTGGCGGCCGCCAACGGCGGGCAGGAATGACCAGATTTCGTCAGAGGTAAAGCTCATGATGGGAGCCACGAGCCGTACCAGGGCTTCGGCAATGCGCCACGTAGCAGTCTGCGCAGAACGCCTGCCGTGCGAGTTCGGGGCTGAGGTGTACAAACGGTCTTTTACCACATCGATGAAGCCGGTGCTCAGCTCTACTGCGAACTCATTCACCAGATGGTAGATGCGATGGAACTCAAAGCGCTCGTAGTAACCGCGAACGCGGTCTGCCAACTCGGCCGTGCGCAGCAGCCAGTATTTGTCGAGCGCCTGCAAATCGTCAAACTTGATGGCGTTCTGCGCAGGAGCAAAGTCGGGCAAATTGCTGAGCAGATATTTGAAAGTGTTGCGGACTTTGCGGTAGTTTTCCGCAACTTGCTTCATCAAGTCTTCTGAGACTGTGACGTCTTCTTCAAAATCGACTGAAGCAACCCACAGCCGGATGATCTCGCCGCCCAGCTTCTTGGCGATCTCAATGGGATCAATGCCATTGCCGAGAGACTTGGACGTCGCGCGACCTTGGGGATCGAGCGTCCAGCCGTTGGTGGCCACAGCGCGATAAGGCGCATGTCCGCGCGTGCCCACAGCGACGAGCAGGGAAGAGTGAAACCATCCGCGATACTGGTCGCCGCCTTCAAGATAAAGATCGGCAGGCCAGGGAAGGTCAGGCTCGTGGCCCAGCACGGCGGCCTGGCTGGAACCGGACTCAAACCACACATCGATAATGTCAGTCTCTTTGCGGAACGCCGAGCCGCTACAGCCCGGGCACGTGGTTCCGGTCGGCAGGATATCTTTTGCGTCTTTCGTGTACCACGCATCTGCGCCTTCACGCGCGAAAAGGTCAACCACCGCGCTGTGCGATTCTTTTGATTCCAGCAGCTTACCGCAGCCTTGGCAGAAAAAAACGGCAATCGGCACACCCCAGACGCGCTGGCGTGAGATACACCAGTCCGGACGGGTGGCAATCATGTTGCTGATGCGCTCTTCACCCCATGCCGGAATCCACTTCACTTTTTTGATCTCATCCAGCGATCGTTGGCGCAGCGTGCTGCCATCGACCGGCGCTTCCATGGAGATGAACCATTGCTCAGTAGCGCGGAAGATCACCGGATTGTGGCAGCGCCAGCAATGGGGATACGAGTGCTCGATCTTGCTCTCCGCCATCAGCACGCCGCGAGATTTCAAGAGCTCGATAATTGGCCGGTTCGCCTGAAAAACAGTTTTGCCGTCATACTCGGGCAGTCCATCCTGTAAATGGCCCGCTTCGTCCACTTTGGTACGCTGGTCAAGCTTGTATTTGGCGCCGGTATAGAAATCGTCCGCCCCGTGAGAGGGCGCAGTGTGCACCGCGCCGGTGCCTTGCTCGGTAGTCACGTAGTTCGCCAGCACGCCAAGGATGGAGCGATCGAGAAATGGATGCGCAAATGTGGCGTACTCGAGTTGCCGACCGGGAAATCGCGCAGCTACAGACGCGCCTGAAAGCTTGCATGCATCCATGGTCGCTTTAACCAGGGCCTCAGCAACGATATAAAGCTCGCCGTTGTGCTCTAACGCTACATATTCAAGATCGGGATGAAACGCCACAGCCATGGAGGCGGGAAGCGTCCACGGAGTAGTGGTCCAGATAATGGTTGAAACTTTTTTGCCCGCCAACGCAGGATCTATTTTTGCCGGATCGCTGGTCAGGCGGTATTTCACCCACACGCTAGAGCTAGTGTGATTGGAATATTCGATCTCGGCTTCCGCTAGGGCGGTCTTGTCATGGATACACCAATAGACTGGGCGCAGGCCCTTATAGACCGCGCCATTTTCCATGAAGTCAAACAGTTGTCGGACGATGACAGACTCGTACTGCTTTGACATGGTGGAATACGGCTCTTCCCACCGCCCAAGAATGCCGAGTCGCTTGAACTGCTCGCGCTGGATATTAAGAAATTTTTCAGCATAGGCGCGGCATTCCCTCCGCACAGCGATGGCCGGTATTTCCAGCTTTTTGCGGCCAAGCTTTTCATCCACTTTGATTTCGATGGGCAGCCCGTGGCAGTCCCAGCCAGGAACGTAAGGCGAATCGAAGCCTGCCATAGTTTTGGACTTCACCACAAAATCTTTCAGGCATTTGTTCAGCGCATGACCTTCATGGATAGCCCCGTTCGCGTAAGGGGGGCCGTCATGCAGGACGTAGCTGGGTGCGCCCCGGCGAGACTCGCGGATCTTCCTGTAAATATCCATCTTCTCCCAGCGCTCAAGCCATTTGGGCTCATTCTGAGGCAGGTTCGCCTTCATGGAGAAGTCGGTTTTAGGAAGATTCAAAGTCTTCTTAAGTTCAAGCGGCGGCCGCATTTTCACTCCGAAAGGATTAATTCCTCATTATAAACAGTCAGAGTGACGGGGTAGCGCTTGACGCGAAAGACCAATGGCGAGTTGGCCCTGACGTTACGAAAGTTTCAACGTATTTTAGCGAATCTTTACAAATCGTAAGGCAGAATAAGAACATCCAATGAGACACGCGCCCACTTTGAATTCAACGGAACACGAGGACAGAGACTTGTCTAAAGAACATTCCTCGCCGGCGGCAGAGCTAAAATCAGGCGAAGATGCGGCACAGAAACTTCACCTGAGAAATGCAACTCTCGCCTCAAATCCCTCATCTGCTATGAATGTAAGCAGATCACATGAATTCGGTAGTGAAAAGGTTTCTCGGGTCGGACCAATGGCGAATCACGTAATCGTTCCCAATCAGTTCTTCGGCAAGGATGTTCCCAAGCTCAACGGCCTTCCGCAGATGCATCAGTCGATGCTGACGTCTCTGTTCCAGAACGTCAAGGAAGCGATCTTCCCGGAAAAATTACCGCCTCTCCGAGTTACCTCGCGGCCTGTAAAGGTTGGCGAGATCTGGACCACCACACGTACCAAGAAAGCCACCTCCGGATCGCTTACCCTGCATGCTTTTGCGATAGCCGGGCTGATCGCGATTTCACTCTGGGGCGGACGCTCCGCCAGTGTGGTGAAGGAGGAAGAGCACGTCACGCTGATTGCTCCCCCCCTTACCGATTATCAGCCTGTCATGAAACCGGTGGAAGCTCCCAAAGCCCTGGCAGGCGGCGGTGGCGGCGGTAACGCTTCAAAGATTTTTGAAAGCAAAGGACACCTGCCAAAGGTTGCGCCAGAGCAGATTGCGCCTCCTACGGTTGAGGTGTTGAACAACAAACCAAAACTCGCGGTGGAAGCAACCGTGGTTGCGCCGGCGAACGTGAAACTGCCGGACAATCCCAACATGCCGAACCTGGGTAATCCCATGTCAGCCCGCGTGACTGGACCTGCTTCCAACGGAAGCGGCACAGGCGGCGGTATTGGTTCTGGCTCCAGCAACGGTATTGGATCCGGCACCGGCCCTGGACATGGTCCGGGACAGGGCGGCGGGTTTGGCGGCGGGACGTACAAGCTTGGCGATATCGGTGTAACGGCTCCAGTGGCAAAGTTCACTCCAGAGCCCGACTTCACGGAAGAAGCTCGCAAAGCAAAATATCAAGGCACAGTGGTTCTGGCAGCAATCGTTGGTCCTGACGGCCGTCCGCGCAACATCAGGGTTGTCCGCGGGTTGGGCATGGGCCTGGATGAGAAGGCTGTTGAGCGGGTTAAGACCTGGCTGTTTGAACCCGGCAAGAAGAATGGCACTCCGGTAGCCGTAGCGATGAATTTTGAGGTGGATTTCCGACTGTTTTAATACTGCGTTTATCCACACACTTGAGAAGGAGAGGAGAACCTGCCTCTCCTTTTTGGTCTTTAGGAGCCATCATCAGCTTGCGTTCCGCTCTTTTCCTTTGAGGGATCCTTCACAACGTGTTCGGTGGTTTGCTTCTCGGCATCGGTCAGCAGGCCCTTACTTATGAAGGCATCGATGAGCGGCTGTAGAAACGCTTGCGGAGGTAAGGGACCTTCATATTGGTCAAGCAACGCGACATACTCCTCTCGCGAGAAAAGGCCTTTTGTGATAAATAGCTCCGCGACGGCTCCAATCTGAGCGTTGAGTGCGACTACTACATGGTCCAAAACCCGCGACGACGTGGTTATTGCTTCATGTTTGGTCTTTTCCTCAACCAAAGCAGGGGTGAATCCATGGTCGGCAAGTAGTCTTTGGACGGGCCATTCTTTGCGCTTGCCGAACCAAGAGGATGAAGGTGCTGGCACAGTCAGAAGCGCAAGCATCAAGTGTTGGTTCGTTACCTGGCGATGGCCGAATCTCAATTGCGTATCGGCTGCCCCAACAACAACTGCTTTGCCGGGGGAGATAACGGTACGTCGCGCTTATCCTTGATAGGCGTGCCGCGCTTGGCAGCGAGCTGCGCCAGCAAATCACGAACGAGATCCGGTTTTCCCGGCCAGGAGCAGGTGAAAAAGTTGTGGGTCTTCGTAGAGCAGCCCCTCCAGAATGTGCTCAGGTTCAATGTAGGGCGAGCCAGCCAGCCGCGAGTAATGGAGCGACCAGAAAATGACCCGTCGAGGCTCTTTGGGAAAATCGTTCAAACAAGCGGATTGCTCCTGAAGCTCAAGGCTTGTTTCATGGCGACTATAACAATTTTCTATTTAGCGCTCATGTGCGGATTTGGAAACAACTTCGCTGCGCACCTTGTCCGCTATACAGCACTCGCCTGCTGGAATCGGGCTACCGTGGGGGCAGGTGCGTGGATGTCCTAGAAAAGTGCAGATACGCTCCGTGGCTTCCGGGGAAAGAATGTGCTCGAACTTGCAGGCTTCTTCTGCAACTTCTTTCTCGTCATGCACATGGAAGGTTTGGGTAAAAAGCCGCTCCGCCAGGCGATGGCGACGGATGACGTCCTCAGCTCTCTTGCGCCCCTTTTCTGTGAAGATGATCATGTGATCGCCGTGGCCGGTATGCTCAATAGCCGGACGGAACGCCACATGGCAGCGATTGAGAACTTGCTTGTGCGTGTGCGGTTCCAGCGCGTGCTCTGTGAGATCTACCAGGCCGAGGCTCTTCATGCGTTCCAGTGCCAGCCGCATGGGCAGTGCGCCTTCAACTTCAACGCGGCCCAGCTCAGCCGGCTCGCCGTTTTCCGCCAAAACCCAAAGCTCTTCCAGAACTTCATCGAACTGCTCTTCATCCGCGAGCGAGAAAATTTCCTGCGCCGCGATTTTGCCGTGATGCAGTTCCAGCCGGCGGTCGGCGAGGCGAGCGACAACAGGATCATGCGTGACCATAATGATGGTGCGTCCCTGGGCATGCATTTCACGCAGCTTGCGCAACACAATTTCTTCGTTCACGGCATCAAGGTTGCCGGTGGGTTCATCGGCCAAAATGATGTGGGGATCATTGATCAGAGCACGGGCAATGCAGACGCGCTGCTGCTCGCCGCCGGAAAGCTGAGAAGGCAGATGATCGGCGCGATCCCTGAGGCCGACATGGTCGAGCGCGGCCAGCGCTTCGGCTTTATCCGTCATGCTATGGAAATACTGTGCCAGCATGATGTTTTCCAGCGCCGTGAGATAAGGGATCAGGTGAAATTGCTGGAAAATGAAGCCGATTTTTTCCGCGCGGAAACGGTTCAGCTCCGCCGGAGTCATCTTAGAAATGTTCGTACCGTGAATCCAGATTTCGCCTGTGGTGGGCTGGTCAAGGCAGCCCATCAGATTCACCAGAGTGGATTTGCCGGAGCCGGAAGGGCCCATGACAGCCAGCCACTCGCCAGCCGCGACCGAGAGCGAGACATCATCGAGCGCGCGCACCTCGACATTGCTCTTATAGATCCGGGTCACGTTCTTGAGTTCAATCAGCATTATTCTCCTCGCAGGATCCCTGCGGGCTGTATCTGCTGCAACAATCTTAATGGAGCTGTGGAGGCAATCAACGCCAGCGCTACGCTTCCCAGCAAAACCGGAACAAGAAGCAGCGGTTGCGGCAGGATGGCAGCTTCAAAATTGGCCTTGCCGATCCAGAACGCGATGCCGCAGCCCAGAATGTATCCCGCGACGGAGCCCGCAAGTGCCAGCAGAGCGGATTCAGAAGCGAACAGGAAATTGACTGTCCCATTGGGAGCTCCCAGGGCTTTCATCACGGCAAAATCTTTACGACGTTCAAGAACGGAGCCGGTAAAAGTGGCCACCATGCAAAGCATGATCAGCACGACCACGACAGCGGAAGACGCGAGCACGACGGATTGCGTTTTGCCAACAACAGCCGTCTGGGCCTGAGTGATCTGGCGAACAGGCTTCACTTCAACATTGGGCAGGGCAGCGCTGAGCCGGGAAATGTCGGTTTGAATATCCTGCGGCTTACCTTCCACGCGCACCAGAGCAGTGTTGGGCTGGATGCCGGTAAGGCGCACGAAATCGTCAAGAGGGATATAGACGCGGCTGTCGTCGTCAGAACCGGATGTAAAAAATCCTGCCGGCTTGATCACGGCAGAAGTCTTGCCAAAAGAGAGGTTTAAATCAGCACCGTGGGTTATAGCTTCATCCACGCGCGCTCCCACAAGAGAGCTGCCCTGGCCAGTCTTGCTGAAAGACCACGATGAGTTGAGTTTGCGGAGGCGATCAAGGTCAGCGCCGCCGACAACGATTTTTGCATTACTGGTAGCTTCTGTGGCGATGGCGTAGCCAATCGGGACTATTTCTCCACCAGCGCCGATGGTCTCACTGATCTTGGCGAGTTCGACGGGAGCTAACGCCCCTGAGGTCTTAGTGACAATCACGTTCGCGCCAAAGCCGCGGAACTCGCGGCTGAGCTTGCCTTCGAGATCGGAATAAATAGTCAGCGCCGCTGTGGCGATGGTAGCCACTACAGCAACGGAAACGAGCGCGGTGAAAGCGCGGTCCTTGCGCACCCACGCGGCTTTGAGCAGCAAGCGGAAAAGAAGCCGGGTGCGGGTCATGCGTCGCCTCGAAGGACGACGGCGGGATCAAACTGCATGGCCTTGCGCACGGCACCGGCGCTGCCAAGAAACGTAACCAGCACAGCGGCAAAGAGCACCACAGCCAGCACCACAGGATGAACAACGATGGCGGAGCCGAAGATGCTTTGGCCAATGCGATGCGCCAGAATCGCGCCTGCAAAGAAGCCGATCAGGCCGCCAGTAAGCGCGAGTAAGCCGGCTTCAGTTAGAAAGAGGGAAGCCACGGCAGAGTTACCAGCGCCAAGAGATTTCATCAATCCAACTTCCTGTCGGCGTTCCAGAATCGTGGCCGCCATGGCCGCTGAAACTGCCAGCGCGGCAGCCAGCAGCGCAGCAAGAGTAAGAAGCAGCATGAGTCCGGAAACGCGGGAAAGAACCTTGCCCTGATTTTGCTCAACCTGACGGATTTGCTCCACGCGCGCATTGGGCAGCACTTCACGAAGCTGGTAAGCAATGGAGTTGGCGTAAGGCGAACAATACCAGCGGTCGCGCACGGCAGGGGACATCTTGTCGGGATCTTTGCGGGCAAATGCGTCTTCAGGCTTGGTGAGGGCGCTTACAGTCACTCGGCGCACCGCATTGGGTTGATGAAGAATGATTTGCGCGATGTGCAAAGGAGCAACAATGGCCTGGTCTTCATCGCCGCCGGAGTTCAAGATGCCGCTGATGCGCAGCTTGCGGCCACCGATCTCAATTTGATCGCCAAGCTTTAGCCCGGCCTTTTGGGCCAGCTTGTTGCCGGCCAGAACATCGGGAGGAAGCTGCTCAGGGAAGTCACCGTAATCCTGCGGCCATTTGCCTTCAACTTTCCACCAGGGATTAACGCTGCGCACGCCGGTGGTAAATTGCTCTTTGCCGTAGTGCAGCGGCTGAGCAAAGTAGGTCCCGATCAGTTCGGCGCTGAACTCGCCGGTAGGCGTCTGGATTTTTTCCGGCGCGTTCAGAAATGGCGCATAGCCCTTGATGTTGTGTCCCCAGAAGATGCCTTTGATCTTAATGAGGTCCTGCTCATTAATGAAAGCGCCTTCACTGGCGGGCTTGAGATCGACGCCGCCGATGTTTACGTCGAGCGTGTCTTCGATGGGCGTGACAACAAGGTTGGCGCCAAGGCTGCGCAGCTCCTGATTGATTTTGTCGCCAATATCGTTTCCTACGGCGATCATGGCCGTGGCAATGCTCATGCCGAGCGCAATGGCCAGCAGGGCCACGCTCTTGCGCCGCTTTTGCCTCCGGAATGATTCAAACAACAATCGCAGGAACATTACTTTGAGAATTGTCCAGTCTGCTGCGCCAGGTCAGAAAGGGAAATCGTCACGGAATCGCCATCCTGAACCGACTGCAGCGGAATGGGATTGCAGCCGCCGGACTGGCCGACGCTCTGCGGGTTAATAGGCGCGGCGCAGTTCTTGCAAATGAGCCCGCTAGCACCCTTGTAAAAGCCGATGCCGCCACAAATCTGGCACGCGTCAAAGACTGAGGCAATCTTGTTGTCGGGCTTGCGGTAGAGCAGGAACCGGACACGCGTTCCGTTTACATTGGCCGCGTAGCGTTGCAATTCTCCCTGCGGCAGATCTTTGGTGGAAATCACCGCCTTGCCATTGGTCAAAGTCACTTCCGTGGCTTGTGACAGCGGCGGCGGAGCTTCTGCGTAAATGACCTCGGCGGTGATGGTGGTGATAAAGACAAATGCGGTAGTGCAGACCAGCACGGCCCACAGGCGCTCGCGCTTGGCCGTCCATTGAATTTTGCGCTCTTCCGCTTTGGTTGCTGCTTGCGGGACAGCTACGGCTTCAGGCTTGCGGCGGCGATATTCCAGCAGAACCATCAGCAAAACGAGCGCCAGCATAGTGACAGGGAAGAAGTAGTCATTGCGCGCAATGGGGCCAATCAGCGCCATCTCGCGCTTGCTGGAAGGAAGAACTCCAGACTCAGAAAGCTCGTGCATGCCGGAGATGATCAACTGCGCTGCCACAAAGAAAAGAATGACGGTTGTGACTTTGAAGAACTTGCGCAGATCAATCCGGACGCTGCCTTTAACGAACATCACGCCAAAGACGACAGCCAGCGCAACGCCGAGCAGCGTTCCTAGAAAGCTCATCAATTCAGTGGAGTTCAGGGAGACACCGGCGAGGATCGCTACCGTCTCAATGCCTTCACGAAAGACCATCAGAAAGACGAAAGCAAAAAGTCCCCATTTGGATCCACCATCGGCGGCCAATGATCCGACTTTGCCTTCAATTCCCCCCTTGAGCTTGCGGGCGGTGCGCATCATGAAAATGACCATGCTCACGACGAAAACAGCGGCCACCAGCATGACCCAGCCTTCCACTTTGTCCTGGTTAATGGGAGCGTAAGAAAGTGCGACAGCGCCGGCAATGCTGCCAAACAGGGCGGCGACCAGCGCATAATAGACGGTGCGGCGCAGGTCAGGGCGGCCTATTTTGGTCAGGTAAACCAGCGTGATGCCCACGATTAACGCGGCTTCCACGCCTTCACGCAATGTCACCACCAGGGCGGAAAACATAGGATTAAGGCCTTGATTATGAAAATGAAATTCAATTTCATTTTCAATTAGAAATTGTACCGAGCAGGCAGGTGGACAGTCAACAAATTGAAAATACAGGATCGAAATGGGAATGAACGGCAAGCCAGGTCGTCGCCAGGTGGCGGATGATGACGCGAAGAAGAACAGGTTAAGGCTCGACCATTCGTCAAGCCGGCTTGCGGAAGAAGGCGAGCGCAGTTTCAGCGAACTGGGCCGCAGCGTCAAAGAAGACAGGCCCATGCCCGCCGTTGGGAACAATCCAGAGGGCGGATCGCGGAATACCGCGGTACATATCCACTGCCATTTCAACCGGATAGAGGAAATCGCGATCGCCGTAGACAATTAAGGTTGAGGCAGTGATTTTGGCGAGAGAAGCCGGGGTGAAATTCATGTCGTCATAACTGTTGCTCATTCCGCGCGTCCAATTCCAAAGCGCGGCAATTTGCTCGTCGCCGTGCTTGTGACGTTTACGCATAATTTCCCATTCTTGAGGCGACTGGTCGGCAGCGCGCGGAACCTGCCGCATGACGGCCCGAGCCTGCTCGGGAAAATACATGGTTGCGCTGACGAGGACCATGGCTTCAATCCGCTGCGGTTGCAGTGTTGCCATGTGGAGAAGAATGTTCCCTCCCATGCTCAAGCCGATTGCACGGCATCTGTGGATGCCAAGATGGTCCAGCAACGCGAGTGTATCCAACGCGCACTGCCGGTGGGTGATCGTCCTTTGAGGATTGGTGCTCCGGCCGTGACCACGTGCGTCAGGCAGGATGAGTGTGTATTCACGCGCGAACTGATCGCGACCTGCATGCGCCCAGTTTTCCTGGCAGCCAGTGCCACCGTGAAGAAGCAGCAGCGGCTCACCCGCGCCTTCAGTTTCGTAATACATTTCAATGCCGTTGAGTTGAACGCTTTCAGCCTTCATGGCGCACATTATCGGGGTGTGAGAGCTAAGAAACAATCTGGTAAATGCGCGTGATAAAATGCATGATCCACTCACAGCAAGATGGCCGTTGCACGGCCCACGCTTTTTCTGATTCCAGCCATGAGCGCCAAAACCGTAGCATCGGGTCGATTACTTATAAGTAATAGCCAATACCAGAAAAGACTTTCCTGAAGGAACTGTTCTGCATCTGGTCGACTTCAAGCCAATGGTCCTCGTAGGCATTTCCTTCCAGAATGATTTCTAACTGACCGTCTCCGTCCACGTCGGCTATACCCATGGGAAACCATGTGGTGACGGTGGGCACGTCAGCATTTGTTTTTTGGAACTGCACTTTGCGGAGCGTCTGGACGTGGCCGCCCGGAGCAACAATAAGAATGGCCTGGCAGAGTGCCAGTTCACCGCCATTTGCCTGTCCGTAGTCCGCAGCGGCAAGGAGCCATTTTGCCGCTGAAGGCTGCCACACAGTGAAGTAGATGTCTTTCTCCGCTTTGGGTGGCAAGCCGAGTCGCCGCATTTCCCGCAGCAGGATGCTCCGGATTGCCGGCGATGGTTCACTGCGCTGCCGGCATTTTGGTCTTCCGTCTGCTACGTTCGTTTCGCAATCGAAAGCTGCGACTACATTGACGCCGGTGAGCAGTTGTTTTGCATACCGAGTGTCACAGCCGTTCTTGGGACCATTGCCGAATGGTGAAGCGCCGCAAAACTTGGCTCGCAAAAAAGACTCAATCTTTTGGCAGGGAGCGCTGGTACAGGCCGGGCGATGCGGATCCTTGGTGCGTTGCCCCCTGAGGTGTGGAGCAACAAGGCACAGCATCATTGCCATGAGGGCAACAGCTTTTCCGTATTGTAGAAATGGCACGTCCGCTCCGCTTAATGGTTTCGGTAATGTGACGGCAAACCGCTCTGCCCATGTTAACAATCAAGGGCACGCATCCCGGTACTCGCTTTGATGCGTCTTACTTAGGTGGCTCAGACCCCGAAAATCACAATTTGCCGGACACCCGAAGAAATGCTGCGCGTTCGTCCCCTATGGGAGAGGCTGCGTGCTGCCGGCGAATACACTATCTTCCAGAGCTTTGATTTGAATCTGCTGGCGGCAGCACGGTTTGCAGACAGGGAAGAGCCATACGTGGTCTGTGCGGAGTCTGACCGCGGAGCGGCCATTGTTCCAGCATCGCTGCGGCGCAAAGATCAGACAATCAGGCTGCTGGGGGAAGAGCTGTTCGATTATCGTATGTTCTTTCACGCAGGCGATGATCAGGCTGTGCGAGCGGCATTGGGCGCACTGGCTAAACTTGGGCGGCCGATGGAGATTGTGGCATTGCGGGAATGTGACCGCAGCATTATCACGGATGCGCTGGAATTGCTGCCATTTGCGGCAGCCCCGAGCGTGGATTGCGCGCAGATCTCAGCGGAAGAGTTTGCGGCAGCCCATACGCGTTTGGCGCGCAATCTGCGCAGGATGGAGCGGCTGGGGTTTGAATTGAGAAGTTATGATGGCGCCCATCCGCAGCTTTTGCGCTCGACTTACACGCAGAAGGCAGAGCAGAGCGAGTCGAGTTTGTTCCATGATGCCGAGCGTGTTGAGTTTATGGTGAGCGCCGCGGGGCTTAGGCCGGACGTGTTTGAAGTCTTCACACTGGAAGATGGCGGAGGGCGCGCGGCGGTGGTGATTACGTTGCGTGATGGCCGATGGCGCAGGTTTTATACAGGATGGTTTGCGGCTGAGTTTGAGAAGCATTCTCCGGCCCTGGCATTGATCTATGAAATTACGCGCCAATCATTAGCTAGCGGCCTGCATTGCGATTACATGACAGGCGAACAGCCCTATAAGATGCGGCTGGCGACGAATTCAGTTCCGTTATATCGGGTTCGTGCAACGGCCGAGAAACTGGCAACGGTCGGAAGAGCTAAACAGTTGCCGACGGCGGCGTGAGAGCTGCTGTGGTATAGAACAAGAACGAGGAGATCATCGGTAGAATTCCCTGTCACGGCATGGTAGGGGACACATCCTCGGGGTCCTTCAACTCTACCTCGCTTCCGCTTCGCAGTCGCGAGGTGTCGCTCAGGATGACAGAGATAAAGTTTCTCAACCTGCCTATCGAAATTCAAATCGATCCACGAATGAGAAGATTTGCCGCTAGTCCAGCGTACCCAAGCGCTTCAAGAATTCCTGAGCTTCTTTGAATTGCGGAAATAATTTTTCTTCTTCCTGGAACGCCGGTGGATGGACCTGTCGTCGGCTACCGCGCAGCTTGACCGGATGCCGCAGGTGCAGCATTTCGTGATAGACGAGATACTCAATCGCATAAAGCGGGACGCGCGCGGAATCAAAAACGCGGCTCACAACGATGGTATTATGCGCGGGATCGTAGTGGCCCAGGCTGCGGAGTGCCTTGTTGCCGCTCCAGGTCATTTGCGGCCGGGCCATCAAGCCGTGGAAGAAACGTAAATTCAGCTCGTCAAAAATCTGGTCTAAATCATAGTGTTTGCCCTTGGGGCTCTCAATGCGCTTGCGCCCGCGCAACTGGCGTATGAGTTGCGATTTCTGCGCCATAGCGTGGCTGCCCGTATATTTGCGGTAACGCGCTGCGTGGGCAGCGTCAATGGGCTTGCGATAAAGCTTGGCGATAAGAATGTGCAGGATGGCATAAAGCACCGGCTCGGGCGCGCCTTCCAGTAGATCAGAGAGGCGGACAAAGATTTGTCCCTGGCGCAGGCGTATGGTGCAGTTGATGTTGGCAAAACGATAGAAGCGGACTTCAAATTGCGGCATCGGCGCACGCGGACGCAGATCGCGATAGGCCTGTTCGAAAATCTGGGAGAGGGTAGAGGTCATGAGTTATATTCCGAGCGCAGCGAGGGAACGCTATGCCTACCTCGGTCTAATAGCAGAGTTTTTATGAAGTTTGATCCATGAATGTTTTGGCAATAGTGCCCCCCTCGCATGGGCTCGGGATAAGAAACTATTTTTTCTTCTCCTGGTCTTTCTGGTCGTGCGTGGTTTCCATGTATTCCCGCGCCATGTCGGCATTGGATTTGAGTGAATCCATGGCGTCCTGCAGGACAAAGCGAAAATCCGGCGCTTCTTTCTTGGTGACAGGATCGGTTTCTGACGCAGTTTTGAGCGCTTGAAGCCTCGTGTCAAAGCGCTCATCAGCTTCAATCAATTCTTTTAAGCCCTTGTGATATTGCTTGACCATATCTTTATCTAGATTGCGCGCCTCGTATTGATCAAGATTGTCGTTGATTTCGTCCATAAGGCTAGTGAAATCTTCAAGCAGGTCATGAATCTGCTTGCCGCGGTCGGCTGCCTGCTTGGGATCAAGGCGCACCTGATCAATGGATGCCAGCCGTGCCTCAGTGAACTTGATCATGAGGTTGATGCGCTTGTAAGGCTCCATGGCAACCTGACGAAGCTGGTCAGTCTCAGCTTCAGTAAGCGGGTCACGCCTTCTTGCGGCGGCAGCTACGCTCAACAGCAGCAACAGAAAAAATATCTTAGCGGCGATTTTCATTTGTGGTCCTTCTTCTTTTCGGGCGGGGCAAACATGGATTCAAGCACTTCTTCAGTCAGTTTTGCCACTTGCTTTTCCACCGCCTCAACCTTGGGCCGATCTTCAGCGGCCAGAGTGCGCTTCATGTTTTCCAGGTTCCGATGGCAGGCACGAAGCGATTTTTCGGTTTCCTTCATCTTCTTGCGTGACTCAATTACGAGATCATGCGCCTTGGTGGCATATTCCAGGATTTCCTGAACGGTGGCGTGACCTTTCACGGATTCGCCGTCAGTAAATTGTTTGTCGGCGACGGCAACAAGCTTGTCCGCTAGTTCAGCGTAGAGCCGGCCTTGCTGGTCGGGCGAAGCGTGCTCGGCTTCTGCTTTAAGTTGGTCCACGGTTTTCTGCTCTGCGCCAGCGAAGAGCGACAGCGCGAGCAGCATGATGATGGAAAACAATTTTGGCATCGTTAGTCCGGTAAGATCGCCTTGAGCCGATGGCGGGCCTGGAACTCCTGGTCAGGATATTTCCCGTTGGCGGCCTTCAGAAAAAGCTTATAGCTTTCAGCGGCTGGTTTGTACATCCTTAAGTTATCGTAAGCGGTGGCGCGAAGGAAGAGCGTACCCGGGGTCTCCGGCGTAATTTTGGCAAGTGCGTCGAGCGCGCGGATGGTGAGCTGATAGTTTTTGTTTTGGTCCGCGGCGTAGGCCAGGTCTGAATACGCTTGGGTAAGGTTAGGATCGAGCTGGACTGCTTTGAGCAATACGGTTTGCGCTTCAGGATAGTTAAGCTGATGCATGAGTGCCGTGCCATAGTCGAGATGAAGCTGTGCATCTTTCGGGTTCTGCGCGACGAGTGGGCGAAGCAGATCAGCGGCGGCGGGATATTGTTTGGTTTCCAAATAGAGATTGGCGAGATCACGCGCGACTTTGGGATCTGGAGAGGCTTTATAAAGTGGCTCAAGCGTGGCAAGGGCTTCCTGCGTTTTGCCTTCAGCGGCCTGGAGCTTGCCTAATTGTAGTTGCGCTGCTGTATTTTGCGGATTGGCAGTTAGATATTTGCGCAGCCAGGTTTCGGCGTCAGAGAAGCGCTTTTGCTTGAGGTAAAGGCCGATGAGGCGTTCGATGCTGTCATTGTTTCCGGCTGCGGCGAGCTTGAGATATTGCTGTTCAGCCGCGGGGGCATTGCCGGAGCGCTCTGCCATACGGGCGATGCCGAGTTGAGCATCAGAGTTTGCGGGATCAAGCTCCGCGACCTTCTGGTAGGCGGCAAGGGACTCTTGCGGCTGGCTTTCTTCCGTGACTTGAGCCAGAGAGAGCCACGCCGCGGCAAGCGCCTGCTGGCCGCCGACGATCGGCTTGAGCGTGACTGCAATCTTTAATGCGGCGGCGGCTGCGGGGAGATCACCGGACTTGGCCAAGGTGAGTCCGAGATTCTGCTGTGCTTCAAACCATTCGGGATCGAGCTGCGTAGCTTCTTTGTAAGAGCTGATGGCTTCCGTGGTCTTGCCTTGATGGCTTTGCGCGAACCCGAGATCAAACCATGCCTGAGGATTTTCTGACTGCTGCGTGACGAGGGTCTGCAACTTTTCTTCGGCTTGGGAGTATTGCTGCTTTTGCAGGAGCGATTCGGCTTCTTTGAGCGCATTGGCAGCGCGCTCATCTTCGGTGGTCGATTGAGGATGGGCTTTTCGTGATGGCCGAGTCTGCGCGAACGCGGGCAGGGCGAGGCTTGCCAGCAACGCAATCGCGATGGCTTTAGTGATGCCCATTGGATCCAGAGTTCTCACTCTTTAAGATGCGCGCCAGCCACTTTCCGGTGTGGGAATTCTTGGATTTTGCCACGGTTTCTGGCGGGCCTGCCACAACAATCTGCCCACCGCGACCACCGCCTTCGGGACCGAGATCAATTATCCAGTCGGCAACTTTGATGACATCAAGATTGTGTTCAATGCAGAGCACGGAGCCGCCCGCGTCAATGAGCTTGCGGAAGGCCGCGAGGAGCTTGCTGACATCATCAAAGTGGAGGCCGGTGGTGGGCTCGTCGAAAATATAGAGCGCACCCTTGCCGGCGCGAGCACGCTTGCGCTGCTCTTTTTCTTCCGGCGTTGCGGGATCAAATCCCTGTGCGCGCCCCGTGGGGACAAGATGTGCCGCCAGCTTCATGCGCTGCGCTTCGCCGCCACTCAGAGTTGTGGCCGACTGTCCCAGGCGCAGGTAGCCGAGACCAACTTCTTCCAGCACGCGCAGCTTGTCCGTAATCTTGGGATGGCCGGCAAAATACTGCAGCGCCTCACGCACCGTGAGGTTCAGGACTTCATGGATGTTTTTGCCTTTATAGCGGACATCGAGAATCTGTGGCTTGTAGCGCGTACCTTTGCAGTCTTCACAGATGAGTTCCACGTCGGCCAGGAACTGCATCTCCACGGTCACGGTGCCGTCACCTTGGCACGTCTCACAGCGACCACCCGGGATATTAAAACTGAAGTGACCGGCTGTGTATCCGTGCTTATGCGCTTCAGCAACAGACGCAAACACTTCGCGGATGGAATCAAAGGCCTTGATATAAGTCACGGGATTACTTCGGGGAGTCCGGCCAATGGGCGCCTGATCGACAAGGGCCACATCAGCAATGTATTGGCCTCCGGTGACGCGCTTAAACCCGCTCGCTGCCGGCCCGACACCGGCGGTGATGCCTTTTTCCGCGGCCAAAGCCTGATACAAAACGTCATGCACAAGGGTCGATTTTCCCGAGCCCGAAACGCCTGTAATCGCCACCAGCATGCCGAGCGGAATTTCCAGGTTGATATTCTTCAGATTGTGCGCCCGGGCTCCTTCAATCCGGATCATCGGCACGCCTGGCGTTCGACGGTTCTGCGGAATCTGTATCCGCAGCTCATTGTTCAGATATCTGCCGGTGAGCGACTGCGCCATCCCTTTAATCTGCTCATACGTTGCCGACGCCATCACTTTGCCGCCATTTTCGCCCGCACCGGGGCCAAGGTCTAGGATCAAATCCGCTGCCCGCATCACTTCAGGATCGTGTTCCACCACCAAAATCGTGTTGCCCAGATTTCTCAACTCATGCAGGATGTTGACCAGCCTCGCCGTGTCTCTGCTATGCAGGCCAATCGACGGCTCATCCAGCACGTACAACGCGCCAACCAGCCGCGATCCTAAAGAAGTTGCCAGCTGAATGCGCTGCGCTTCACCGCCGCTCAGTGTTGAAGCCAGCCGATCCAGCGTGAGATATTCCAGGCCAACATCATTCAGGAATTTCAACCGCTCCTGAATCTGCTCCAGAATTTTGCCCGCGATCTCGGTCTTCTCCGCTGACAACTTCAGCGCCGCAAAAAATCCTGCTGCGGCTTCCACCGTCAACTGGGTCAGCTCGCGGATGTTCTTGCCATCAATCTTCACCTGTAGCGCGTCCGCGCGCAGCCTACCTCCGCCGCACTCCGGACACTGCGCATACCCGCGATATCTGCTCAAAAACACGCGCACATGCAGTTTGTATTTCTTGCGTTCCAGCATGGCAAAAAATCCCTGTATGCCGGGAAACTTGCCTTCGCCTTCCATCACCTGCTGTTGCTGCTCCGTGCTCAAATCCTGCCACGGCACATCAAACGGCACGCCGCTCTGCCGCGCAAACTTACGCAACTCCGCCTGCCACGGACGATACTTCGGCTTGGTAAACGGCTCAATCGCGCCTTCACTCAGCGTCTTGGTCACGTCCGGAATCACCAGGTTCAAATCAAAATCAATCGTGTTGCCAAATCCCTGGCACCGCGGGCACGCGCCAAAAGGATTGTTAAATGAAAACAGCGGCGGCTCCGGCTCTTCATACTTAATGTGGCATGTCTTGCACTCGAACCGATGGCTGAAGCGCCACTCGCGCAGCTCCTCGCCTTCGCGCGGCGCAGTCTGAAATACGGTCTCTCCTGCTTCTCGATATCCAGTTTCCAGCGCGTCCACAATTCTCGTCCGCTGATCTGGCCCTACCACGATGCGATCAATCAGCACGTACACAGGCTGCGTGAAGTCGATGTCCAGCAGCGACTCCGGTGTGGCAAACTCAAAAATCTGTCCATTCTGGAAGAGCCGTCCAAAGCCTTTCTTGCGCAGATCAAACAGGCGCTCGCGCAGGGCGTTCATCGCGGTCTCCGCTGCCGCCGCGGCCTTTGCGGATTTTCTTCCTCTTACTTTTTTATCTGCCCCCGGGGTCCCCGGGACGCGCTGGTTTTGCGCGTTCTGGGGCGAAACAGGGAAGAGCACATTCAGACGCGTGCCTTCTTCTAATCCCAAAATCGTCTGCGCAACTTCGTCAACGGTATCTTTCTTTACTTCCTGTCCGCAGTTCCGGCAAAACGTGCGGCCCACGCGCGCATAGAGCAGTCGCAGGTAGTCGTAAATCTCCGTGGCCGTCGCCACCGTGGACCGCGGATTACGCGTTGAATTTTTCTGCCTAATGGCAATCGCCGGCGCAATGCCATCAATCAGGTCAACGTCGGGCTTCTCAATGCGCTCCAAAAACTGCCGCGCATACGCCGAGAGCGATTCCACATAACGCCGCTGGCCCTCGGCATAAATCGTGTCAAAGGCCAGGGAACTCTTGCCGCTCCCGGAAACGCCCGTCACCACCGTCAACTGGTTGTGCGGAATATCAAAATCAATGTTCTTGAGATTGTGAACTCGCGCTCCGCGGACAGTGATGCTCTCGCTCTCCTGCGCCTTCTTTTGCTCCGTAATGTTTTCAGATACAGCCATTTTGGTCCCGATTGTTGCTCTTCTCCGTGCCTCTCTGTCTCCGCGGTAGGTGTTCCTATCCTCGACGTGACAAGGCTCTCCAGATAGCTCTGGCGAGTGAGGCGGAATCTTTCATTGTAATTCGTTTCCGCCTCAAACTTCACCTGCCGTTCGATCTGCGTTTATCTGCTTAAATCTGCGGCAAAATGTCTTTCGTTTTACATGAGCTTGTCCATCAGCTTCTTCAATTCCAGCACTTCCAGCGGACAGTCTTCCCAGTTGTGCTCCCAGCACACAATCAAATCGCAATCTGTCACTTCATGCATATGCAGCAAAAAATTCCTGCTTTCAAATTCAAACTCTATATGCACCCGCTGCCACCGTCCGGGATCCATTTCGCGCAATGCCTCGGCATCCGGAAAGGCGGTCTGCAATCGAATCAAAGAGAAACCAAGTGACTGTGCTAGGTGGCCAAACAAGAAAACCACGCCCATTTCGTTCGTCGGCGCGCATGTCATGGGGCTCAACCGCATCGGTGGTCCGTATACCGGACGGTCAGTAAAAATCCCCGGCTCCCTGGGCGACAAGGTTGTCAAACCCTTGATCAGCCTTGGTTCCTGGTCAAGCGGCATTTCCGCCGCAATTATGTCGAGGACGTCTCTCCACTCCACATCGAGGTTCTCTTTTCGGGCAAAGTAATAGAGCGCCACCGGCACCCGCTTCCACCCGCCAAACCGCGACATCAACGGCGTCACACTGAACTGGCTGTTTGCGTCATAATCCCTGAGCGTCGGCAGCTTGCCCAATTTGCGGACCAGCCCCGCCCATTCAAGAAAAAGCGTCCGCATCCCTATTCTGAATCCGGCTCCCTGGCGTTCCAATCCGCAGTTTTCCAGCATGCGTGAATAATTGCCAAAGTTGCTTCGCATCGTTCGGGTTGTAATCTTCGTTGCAACTTGCACTTCCGGAAAGCTTGGAACGCGCCCCATCTTTTCTGCGCATTCCCTCACAGCTGCGATCATTTCTTCTTTCGTCACGATTTTTTGCTCCGTTAAAGGCCACCCGCATCCCGGGTGCCCAGCTGATTTCCATAAAAGCTTGTGGACCGCAGCTGCCCTCGGCTGCGTTGCAGGGGCAGATACTCCTGCCTGCTTATTACTGATATTTTTTGGATTTGAGAAAACAGATTCGAGCAGACTCCCCGATTCCGGCGATTTCGGCGATTACCCGATCTTATGGTTCAACGCTCTCTGTGACCCTAACGGTGGGTCGGCTATGATCGCGTGGGTGCTGGCCTTTTTGGGTCTCCCGCCTCCAGCTTTGGGATCCCCTGATCTCTAAACCGGCTTCGTTCCTGCTGCCAGTCCAGTGACGGTTCGCCGCTGCCGCTCCCGGCGAGAACCAAAGCGCATATTAAACGAAAGGCGAATTAAAGTCAACAAGAAAAACTGATTTTGTTTAGCAGCAACTTGGTATGGCCGAAGGAGACTCGGTACAGCCAGAATGAAGAACAGAGACTTTAAGGCGCGCGTGTTGTCTCCGCGTTGAGGTCTTCTTGCCGAGAAAGCCGTGAAGTGCAGCTTTATGCATTCTGGTGAACCAAATTAAGTGCTCTAACGCGCGTACGATCGGACTTTCGCTTGGGCAGCGCGGATTTTATACTTGCAAAGCCGACAAAAGCCGCGTAGAAATATGCGCACCCCCTTATCTCAAAATACAAAAGGAAATTCTTCCTCAACAGCGTTCTAAGACTATGTTGATCTATGGAGATAAACCATGCAAAGGGGAATCCTCGCCACTTCAGTAGTTTTGTTACTGTTCGTTTGGTCAGCATGCACTAGAGGAACTGCTCAAGCGGTTCCACCAATGCCAACATCAACGACAGCCGATGCCACTCTAAGTGTCAATCTGTTATCGATTTCCGCGGTTAGCGGTGACTCGCCCAAGCTAGTATTCACGTTCGATAAAGATGTCACAGCGTTTACTGACTCAACATACAGGACCGTTACAACAGCGCACGGAGTGCAAAACCCTCCGCAAGCCTCGCCTGTTGTTTTTGATCAAGGCGCGCCAGCACGAGTGTCTGTCCCTTTTGATTTCGTCGCTTGGGCGGATGTTGATTCAGTGCAAATCTCGGTTACTCTGAGTAACATCGCCCATCCCTCGTATCTGACGACTCCTTTGTATACGCTGGATCTTTCATTCCTCAGAGCAATAAAGGGATATAAGGATCAGATAAATCAGCTGTCGACAAAAAGTGACAATCTCTCTAGTGCGGTGAAGGCCTGCCAAACAGATCGAAGTAATCTCATTAATAAGCAATCGCCGACCCATATCGACAACGTCGGTAAGGATATGGTTGGGCCCACTACAGTGGTGCTCTTTCTCAGGACAGATGTATACGGCACCATACAAGTGACGGAGACAGCAACGAACACTACAAAACAAGATACGGGGCTGGAACATCATGTCAAATTCACAAATCTAGCGCCGGGAACCGCGCACACTTTTTCTGCTGTCGCTCTTTCGATTTCCGGTCAGGTTATTCCTAATACAAGAACGAATTTCTCTGTTTCAACTCCATCATTCGCGCCCTTCGATCCCAAAATTACAGTATCTGCATCCAGCCCAACCGTCATGAAGGCCACGATCAACTTTAATTCCTCGGGAAAACTGCCCGATGACGTGAAGTCATATGTGGTGCTGCACTACCAACAGCAATTGCCCGACAATACCTTTGCGGCTGCCGTCGACCAGGGGGATGCAGCCTTGGATTCAAATGGTGTTCCAAAGGGGACCCCATACAAAGAAACTCAGGAGTTCACAATATCGGCGGTACCTGGCAAGACATACTTGGTTACGTTTACGGCATATGACGACTATGGAGATGTGTTCGATTTCAGGGCTCCAGGCGTATTGGTGGCGGTACCCGATGTGCCTAAACCTCCAGAGCAGTTGAGATTCACTGACTCCATAGCAGTGAGTTTGAGTAGCTCCGGTATGGCAATAAAATGGGGAGCCAATAGAAAGGTTCAAGACGCAAGCCTTACGGCTAAGTTTTCGGATGGAACTAGTGTTAATCCGCCTATCACCAAGGATGCTAACGGTACGTCGATGACTGTAACATTGGATGTTAACGGAATAGCATCTGTGCTTGCGGGCTCTCAAACGATTAATAAGAAGACTAACAAACCAAACGGCCCCCCCGACCTTACCCTCACGATGAATGACGGGACGGGTACTCCAGCAGGATCGGCCAGCATTTCTTTTTCTGTCGCCTTCGTAGTGCCCACAACAAAAGACACCGCACCAACAGGGGACGCAGCCGCAGAAAAGGCTGCAGTAAATGTCGCAAGCGCGATCCAAAAGGGCAAGCCTGTTGATTGGAAAGCCCTACTTGCATCAGGTTTGGGGGCGGTTGTCAAACTCCTGTGACAAGCACGGGAAGTGTTTCAATCATGGGGGAGCATCAATTCCAATTTAATCGCTATAGCGAGGCGGTGCCCAACGGGCGGGCGCCCACCCTTTCTCACTTCTTTAGCTCAACGAAACCGTAAGTGGCTCATCCTTCGCTGCTTTTGCGGAGGGTGGAGATCCACACAGTTCGTCGCACTATGCTCGTCCCACATTCCGCTGGGATTCGGGATAGCAGGTCGAGGGGGATAGAGTTTCTGACCAGGACAGTAGGTGGACGCGGGAAACGATCTTGTATCTTCACATCGCCTCGTGCTCTAAACTGCCTGCATCAAACACAAACGCCCACCCAACGACCTGCTGTTCCGAGAGCCGAACCGTATGGCTGCTAAAGTCTTGCGCAAAGCTTCCGTGAGGCCCGAGGAATCGGCTCCGCTGCTCTCAAGGGTTACAATCTCTGCGGACTCATGAAGACCTACTGGACTTACATCATGTCGAACAAATCGCGACGGCTGTAGGTGGGATTTACAAGCAATTTGCCGTATCGCGTCTTCCAACACAAAAACAAACTTTATCCTGATAGCTTCACTGCGCGATATGAATTTGACATGCTTGTTTGGTATGAGCCATTCGGCAACGTGATCCGCTCAAGGATGCGCGAGGTCGAGATCAAAGGCTGGCGTCGGGCAAAGAAGTTGAAACTCATTCTCGCGGAGAATCCTGACTGGGCCGATCTGAGCCGCGAGTGGGAAGAAGATCCAGGATGGAAGCTTGAACCCGATGCGCTTCTCAGGCTCAAGAGGAAAACTCCTAAATCCTAAGCTTCATAATCCCCAAAGAGCAGCGGAGCAGATCCCTCACCGCTTCGGCTCACCAAGGCTCGCTATCGGGATTCGGGATAGCAGGTCGAGAGGGATGGACTTGCCAAGTCCGGATGCCACGTCGAGGAGGACACGAATCCTACACATCGCCTCGCGCTAATAAACTGCTCACGCCGAAAGCAACGCCCACACAACTCGCCTGCTGTTCCGAGAACCGAACATCAACGCTATATAAAATCTCCAACGCAGCTTCTGTGAGGCCCGAGGAATCGGCTCCGCTGCTTTCGAGGGCTGCCAATCCTGCGGACGCGTACCTGCCGGGTCGAAACGAAGCTCGTCAATCACGGCAATCTAAAGGCATCCACCCGGTTTGGCCCAAAAAAGTCGGCGGTCGGGATGTAAACGGTCCCGTTCACGACTACAGCCTGCGATCCAGAACGTCCGTTGAACGGATGCCCATCGGGATCAACAACCGACCCAAGAAAGGCTCCCGTGGCCGAGTTAAACATCATCAGTGCGCCCCCATCGGTGATGTCAAAGACCACGCCATTGGCCACCGTCGCAGCGGACTCGGGTTCTTGCGGCTCCTCACTCCGCCACAGGAAAGCACCAGTGTTGGCGTTGAAGGCAAACAAACCAAAACCCGGATCCTCAGAGTTGACGAAGACTCTGTTGTGGGCAATCGCCGGCATACTGATGTGTACACCCATAGTGCTCTGGCTCCAACGAAGGTGTCCGTCGGAGGCGCGCAACGCAGACAGCGTCCCGAGCCCCCCGACGTAAACGGTATTTCCCGCAACAGCGGGAGCCGACATTTCGTCGACGGCGGTGCTCCAGAGTTCGTGGCCGGTCGTCCTATCCAGCGCGAACACCGAGTTGCCGCCACTCACGTATACCACATTGTGAGAGACCGCGGGCGTGTTGCTTACGGGGCCGTTATCAATGGGTATAAATGTAAAGCGCCATCGCTCTATTCCGGTTAACTGATCCAGCGCCACCACATCGGTACCATTGGTGATATAGACTGTCTTCTCATCCACCGCTGGCGCGGAGGTGATCGATCCGCCCACATCGTCACACCACATCTGGTCGCCTGTAACTGGATCGTATGCGGCTAGGTCGCCGCCCCCATCGCCGACCAGGAGTGCATGCGGACCCAATGCCGGTTGCGCCGTGCCCACTCCCGAGCATGAGAGGTGCGACCAAAGTGGCGTGCCATCACTGGCCCGGAGCGCGAAGATCATCCCATCGGCTGCGGCGTAGACGATGCCTTGGCCCACAACCGGCGACGAAGCGATCCCCGGTCCGACCTCGGCAGCCCACTGAAAGGTCAGCCTGGCAACATTGTCGCGAGTGAGGATAGTCTCGCGGCTATTGAAGCTGGTGTGGCTGGGCAGGAATCCGTACTGCGTCCATTCAATTGAGCCATGTGGGTCAGGCTTGCCGTCATGGTTCAGATCCGGCACGAAGATGTCTGACGGAGAGTTCTCATTCGAGTGGTGAACTGATTGTGCGAAAGTGGAAGATGCAAACAGGAAAAATGTAGCCAGAGCTAAAGTGGATAGAGGCTGCAACGTGGACTTCATAGGTGCCCCCGGAGTCGGAATGTTCTTGCCGATAAGAACCAGGAGCACAGGATGAAGGTTGCATGTAAGTTAATTCATTTATGGCTATACTACTACTAAGCAGGCATTCATTTATTAGCGTTTACTTATGCTATGTCCTTTAACAAAAACTAACCCCTATTAGATATTTCAACTTGATTTTGGAACCTCCTCCGATTATATCTTGAACCTATCTAAGGCTATTTAGTACGCAGCCACCCGTATCCTTCAAGACATCTCACAGTGGTAAGTTTTGTTTTCTCCGGTGCCTCCGCGGTAGGTTTGCTTTTTCAATCTGCGTTCCTCAGTGCGAATCTGCAGGCAGAAATGTTTTTCTCCGCCCGTTCCAAAACGGGACGGGTCTCTGCAAAATCGGCTGGAACTAACGCTTTCTGCTCCAGAACACGCTCTACAATGCGAACTGAAGCGCAACCATGTTGCGCAGTTCGCAAGTAAAAAAGCCCGGAGGACTTTATGAAAATGATAAACCTCGAAAAACTTCTCATCACTGCCGTTCTGCTGTGCACGCCGCTCATGGCGTCAAACGCTCAGGCGCCAAGTGCCAGCACTCCGCGTATTTCATCCAGCACCAACGTGATCCTCTGCATGCCCGGACTTGTTTACAGGTGCAACCAGTTCGGATGCTTCTGCGTAAAACCCTGACTGTAAGATCGCGGGTGGCCGTCCTTGCCGCTTTGCTGAGAATGGACACCCGCACTATTTGCGATGATATGGGTTCCTATCACACTCCAAATTGCTATCGAACACACGAGCTTTCGCTTGCGAGGTTGCGCAGCTAAAATAGGTGTGGGAGTTGGGAACTGCACATGAAAAAGCCTGCATCGCTAAGCCATCCTAAGAAACCAACATCGGGTTCCGCGAATGAATCTGCCTCTGCGTTGATCGATCAGAGAATCAAGGAACTTGGAGACTGGCGCGGAAAGACGCTCGCGAAAGTGCGCGAACTCATTCACGCGGCAGATCCTGAGATCGTGGAAGAGTGGAAGTGGATGGGCACTCCCATTTTTTCGCACGGTGGCATCGTGTGCACGGGAGAGACGTACAAAAGCGTCGTCAAAATGACGTTTGCCAAAGGAGCTGCGTTGAAGGACCCTGCAGGTCTATTCAACTCCAGCCTTGAGGGGAATGTCAGGCGCGCGATTGACATCCACGAAGGTGAAAAGATCAATGAAAAGGCTTTGAAGGATCTTATCCGCGCTGCCGTGGCGCTCAACCTCGAGCGCAAGTCCAAGCCCGAATCAAAGCCCAAAGTAAAGTCGCGGCGAGCCGGCGGTAAGCGGGCCAGCTAACTTCATCGCACAATACGATACTTTAATTCGTAAGTTCTTCCATCGCACAGTGAGAACAGGGCAACGAAGTTGCGCCGTACTTCGCAAGAAAAATGGCGCGGCTCATGCGGCCGCGCCACCTTCTTTCGGTCTTAAAGCTTAGCGATTGTGATTTCCCTTATCGCCCTTGTCGTCGTGTTTGTCACGTCCATGATTTCCATTGTCATGTCCCTGGTTGCCATGGTTGTCGTGGCCGTGGTTGTCATGCGCCACGTCGCGGCCATGATCTTCATGTCCATGGTTTTGGGCTACTTCAGGACCGTGATAATCGTGCCCATGATTTTCATGGGCTACGTCGTGAGCGTGCTCGTCGTGATGGTATTCCGCTCTGGCATGGTCTTCACGCCGGTCTTCGCGGCGTTCCTCTCTTACATGCTCGTCATGGCGTTCTTCACGGCGTATCTCATTCCGTTCATGCGCCCGATACGCGACTTCATGTCCATGGTTTTCCCGCACGAAATGATGCTCAGGATAGTAATGGACGGTATAAGGATGATGATATTCATGCCGGTTTACCCACGTGCGCTGCCACGGCGAATTATTGATGAACACCACGCGACGGTCCCAGGCAATGCGGTTATAACCCCATCCCCATGGACGATATGCAGCTCCCACCACCACGCCGAAACGGAAGCCAATTGCGGCCCCGACGAAAAAGCCTGGGCGCGGACGCTCATAGACCACAACGGGATCGTACGTAGGAACCACAACGTAGTCCACGCGCGCCGGCAAAATCGTAATGAAAGGGCCACCGCTCACGATGATCTGCGGCCCAGTCCGCAAATATCCGTAGTCGCGGGCGCGTTGGCGCATTCTCTGCACCGCATACATTACGTCCTGCTGCTGGCCCAGAAAAGCGTTGCCCAGATCGGTCGTCCAGTTCATGTCAGATGCCATCATGTGCAAGACGGCCGGAAAGGGAAGCAGCGCCTGGACGGAAGGGTCCCACGGCAATTGGTCGCCCTGAATGGCATCAGCCAATTCGTTGCCGCTCATTCCGCGATGCTCGTCCGCCCAGTAAGAGGCATCAGAAATCTGATCAGGAAAAGTTGCGGCGGCCAGCGTTTGTGCCAGCAAAGGATCGGGATACAGCGCAATGCGGGACACCATGCGATCAAGCTGCGGAGGCGCGAAATACGGTGCAGACTGCGCGCTTGCCTGCGTCCCCAGCGCACAGCACATCACGAATACGGCCAGAACCATGGCTAAAATTTTGCCGGTTGCCCCTTGCTCACTAGTGCAAATCTGTCTTGCTGACATCACTACTCTCCTTGGTTGTGTTGTTACGTCCTGTCATTCAGTACGCAGCGCGATCTTCCAAAGCACGGCTGCTAAAAAGCACACCTTTGGCGGCGCCTCAAGGGGAAATCTCAGGCGGCGTCATGCGTATCTTAACCCTGGTTAAGGAGCAGAGTTGCTCACGGACGGGATGATACTTTCGTGCCCATTGAACGTGTTTTCAACAATGTAGAGGCCGGCTTGTTGCCATGCCGATAATCCGGCGGAGCTGCCAACTTCATCGACAAGGGCTGGATCTGCTTTGCAAGAGAGCAAAACTTTCACTACGGATAACAAAGTAAAAGCGGTCCTATTTGATTTTTGATCCGTGTGAATCAGTGTTATCAGTGTAATCAGCGGTGAGGTTTTGGGTTTTTGTGTAAATCGGGATAGCAACTCGAGTATCACTGGTTGATCGCGACAGGCTGGTTTGTAGCGGATTTTTGCGCCTTTTCTTGAGCCAAGAAATTCAAGATTACTTCCACTACCGCTTCTTCACCAGCAGCTGTATTGATCATAGCGTGGTAAATCCCCCGGTTGGGCCATTCCGCGTGGAAATAATTTTTGATAAAAGCGGCGCGCTCGCGGTCAACTGTATCCACCAATGCCTCGGCATGGGCCCGCGTGTTACCTTCAGAAATCAGCCGGCGCACTTTGTCAGCGGTGGGAGCGTATAGGAAGAATCGAAGCGTATCCTTGCGGTCTTGCAGAAAATGTTGCGATCCACGGCCCAGGATCACGCAATTCCCGGCAGTCGCGGCTTGTTCCACAATGCGCTGAGCAAACTTGAAAATGCTGTCTGAATCCAGCATCTCCACCATTGGTGCGCCACGATACCCTTCAGAACTTCCCAGCGCAAATGACTTCAGCAGTCGCTGGTAGAGCGGATCTCTGCGTTCTTCACGTCGCGCCACCTCAGATTGCTGGCAGTTTGCCATCCTGGCGATCTCTTGTGTTAATTGCTGGTCCCAGAGCTTCCAGCCCAGCCGGGAAGCCAATTTGGCCGCAATCTGCGCTGCTCCGCAGCCATATTCGCGTTCGATTGTAATGATTCGAATCACGGTGCCCTCAACAGAGTTAGATGCTTTCCATGCTTCTTTCGTGCATGCAGGGATTTGGGCTTGATCCTGCCACAAAAACTGTACGGGATTTAGAGGCTTTGGACAAGGTGAATCGCACTTAGCAACGTTATTCTCAGGTCGCTAAAGTCGCTCACCCATCCAGATTTGTGCTTTAATTGCCGACCATGGAGGTGCACGATGCGCAAGCTGATTACAGTGGTTCTGTTCGTGGTATTTGGTGCGTTTCTGGCCCTGGCGGCCAATCCGACTGATGACCTTAAGAAAGCGGACCAGGACTGGGCGAAAGCGGCAGGCTCCAAGAATGTTGACCAGTTCATGAGCTTCATCGCCGACGACGCGTATGTCTCAGGGAACGACGGCAAGTGGGTCCACGGCAAGCAGGCGATAAAAGACCTCTGGTCAAAAATGCTGGCTGATCCTAACTTCAAGCTCAACTGGACAGTGGACAGCGCCGACGTGTCAAAAGACATGGGCTACACGCGCGGAACATTCTCCGGCATCGCAAATAATCAGCCGATGTCCGGGAGCTACACCACGGTCTGGAAGAAAGATAAGTCCGGAAAGTGGCTTGCAGAGGTGGATATAGCAGCGCCTGCTTCAGGGCAATAACCTCGTAGCTATAAATAATTCGTGGGAGTGCCGCGGGAGCAAAAACGAAACCTGCCAAAAAGTCGATTGGGGTTCCACTGCCTCTCTGGAGTAGAATTCCCGCCAATATGCTTACGTACCTTTCGCGGCATTCCCGCTTGTTGTTCAGCCTTGCATTTTGCTGCATCGGATTTTTCACAACAGTGCTTGCGGCGCAAACCGCTGTGCTCCAGCCTCTGGCGGAGAAACCCGTCCCTGGCGCTTCAGTACAACTCAAGTCAGATTTTTACGTTCCCGCCACGCCGGATTCCATCCGCTGGGGCTACCTGCCGGACAACGCTGCCAAAGCCGTGATCACGGTTCCTTCCGGCGCGACAGTCACATTTGACACGGTCTCGCACGAAGGCATTCTGGAAGATCAAGGCCGCGATCCTGCAAAGTATTTTGGCGGCTTCGGCGTGCCAGCCAATCAAATATTGAGTGATGCCAAGGCCATTGCGGCTTCCAGCGTGGTGCATGATTTCGTCAAGGATGGGCCCCATGTTGTGCTTGGGCCTGTGGCGCTGGAGAACGCTCAACCCGGCGACGTCTTAAAGGTTGAGATGATCTCGCTGGTGCCGCGGGTGCCGTATGGCGTAATCAGCAATCGCCATGGCAAAGGCGCCTTGCCGGGAGAATTTCCTGAAAACTCCGGCCCTCAGCCCGGGGCAAGTGCGAGCAATCCTCAGCTCTATAACAACGTTTCAAAGTTCGTTCCCATTAAGCAGATCAACGGGAAATGGTTCGGCATCGTTTCTGCAGCAGAAGGCAAAGAAGCGCACATTTCTGTCGCGCCTTTCATGGGGACTATAGGCGTCGCTCCCAACGTAAGCGGCAAGCCCAACTCCGTTCCGCCGGGAGATTACGGCGGCAATCTCGATATCCATTACCTCACCGCCGGAGCCACGTTGTATTTGCCGGTGCAGGTTCCCGGCGCAATGTTCTTTATCGCTGATCCACACTTTGCCCAGGGCAACGGCGAAGTTGCTCTCACCGCGATTGAAGGTTCGCTCCGCACGACGTTGCGTTTCACCGTGCTGAAAGCCGGAGACCCTGCCATCCCAGCAAAAGGCAAGCTCACCGGCCCGTTTGCTGAAACGCCCGACTACTGGATTCCCATCGGCCTTGATCCTGATTTGAATGAGGCCATGAAGAAAGCTACGCGTGAAGCCGTCCGGTTTGTTTCCGAGAAGCTCGGCATGGATCGGGCGACAGCCCTCGCCTATCTAAGCGCCGCTGCCGACTTTGAAGTCTCGCAGGTCGTGGATAAGACCAAGGGTGTTCATGCGCTGATTCGCAAAAAAGACTTCAGCGCGAAATAAGACATTCACCAAATAAAAGCCACCCGGGAATTGCCGGGTGGCTTTGTTTTTGCTCGCCGTGATTAATTCACCGTGAAGTTTACGGTTATGGAGTGGTTGAGCGCTCCGCTGGTTCCGGTAATCACGATCTGGAAAGTTCCTTGCTTCTGCTGGTTGTTCACCGTCAGAGTCAGGTTCGAGCTTCCTGATGTGTTGACGGAAGTGGGAGAGAACACTCCAGTCACCAGGGAGGGCAATCCGGAAACGCTGAAAGTCACCGTTCCGTTGAATCCAGGTTGCGGGGTGATTGTCACCGGGAGCGAGCCGCTTTGGCCGCGCTTTACAGTGATGGTGTTCGTCGCAGACGAGATCGAGAAGTCCCCCGTGGCTGGCGCATTCACAACCAATGTAACTGTGGTGGAATGAACCAGAGGCCCGCTCGTTCCCGTGATCGTGAAAGTGTATGTACCCGCCGGAGTAGTAGGCGCCGTGGTAACAGTAAGCGCGGAAATTCCTGAGCCGCTCACTGAAGTCGGGTTAAGCGAAGCAACCGGACCATCAGTGACGACCGGAGAAACGCTCACAGTCAGATTTACCGAACCGGCGAATCCTCCCACCGAACCAACATTAACCTGATAACCGGCATTCACGCCTGCCGTAAGAGTCTGCGATGCAGGAGTGGCGCTGATGGTGAAATCGGCTGGAGCGGTTACGGTCAACGTTACAGACGCTGTGTGAACAAGCACACCATCAGTGGCCGTAATGGTGAGTGGGTAAATTCCAACCGGAGTAGTCGTGCCGTTATTCGTCAGTATGGTGATGGTGGATGACCCGGAATTGGTCACTGCTGGAGGAGGCGGCGTTAACGTCGCTCCCGCCGGCAATCCAGCGACTGAGAAGTTAATAGTTCCGGTGTAGTTGTTCAATGCAGTGATCACGGCAGAATAAGCAACCGAGCTGCCCTGCACCACTGATTGCGAAGCCGGCGATGCGGTAAACGTAAAGTCGGGCGCATTGCTTGCGACGATCAGGGTTACAGACGCTGTATGAGTAAGCACTCCATCGGTGGCCGTAATGGTGAGCGGATAAGAGCCAACCGGAGTAGTAGCACCGTCATTCGTCAGAATGGTGATGGCCGAAGACCCGGAATTGGTCACTGCTGGTGGAGGCGGCGTTAACGTCGCTCCTGCCGGCAGTCCGGAGACTGAGAAGTTGATGGTGCCGGTGTAGTTGTTCAATGCAGTGATAACGGCAGAGTAAGTAACGGAGTTGCCCTGAACCACTGATTGTGAGGCTGGCGATGCGGTAAAGCCGAAGTCAGGCGCATTGTTGTTCCATGTATTTACCAGATTGGCCGCATTCACTGATCCCCAGCCGGTTGTCTGATCATAACCGGCGCCGGCGCTGAACCCTGCTACACCCGGTACGCTGTTGTTGCCGCTGGTTACGTCGTTAAAGACGACAGCGCCGCCGGCGAACTGCGTGTTGGCCATGGAATATAGGACGCTATTGGCATTGCCCTGAGGCGACCCAGTTTTCTGGACGACCAGTGCCATGATTCCGGCGAATGATGGTGATGCGGCAGACGTTCCGGAAGCTCCTACCAAGCCAACTACATTGTTCGTGTGACCCTGAATGATCAGGTAAGGAGTGTGAGCAGCCGAATTGAGGGCTACGTCAGGCACGTCACGGAAGCCATCTGCCGGGACGCCCGGACCTGCCTGAAACGCAGGCTTGGCATAGATCGTGCTCACGCCGCCGCCGGTGGCAAACAAGTCTTTGCCAGTCACAGGTATCGTGCCGCTTTCATTCCACACGATTTCTGGAATCGGGCCGAGCGCCGATGAACCGTCAGGATTGTTTGCCGCGGCCCAAAAACCTCCAGCGCCATCGTTAAACTCCGTGCCGCCAACCGCAACGTTGTTTGGCGTTGAGCTGATACCAGAAACGGCCTGGATGGTTCCGGTAAGAGCGGTATCGGCGTCGCATCCTGCTGCTCCGCTGTCACCAGAACTCACCATGGAAGTGATGCCCTCCGCCGCTGCCTGGGTCCAGAGGTTGTTCCAGAAAGTATTTCCGGTGGCTCCCAGGCTCTGCTCGCACAGGCCAAAGCTGGTGCTCATCACTGGGGCCACGTTGTTATTCACAATGAACTGCGCGGAAAGACTTACGCCATCTGTGGTGTGGGTGGACTTGGAAATTACAAAGTCGATCGTTGCATTCTTTGCCACTGCACCCGACCATTCAACGTCCAGATCGGCTTCCGCTTCTTCAGTGCCGTGCAGGTCGCCGGGGGCGTTTCCGTTGTGAATAAAGACAGGGTCTTTGGCGGGAAGCAGGAAATTGCTGCGGAAGAACTGCACGTCACCCAGTACGATGTCCGTGCGTCCCACAATGGCAATCGTCTGGCCTGTTCCATCGATCCCGGCATTGTAGAGCGGACTCAGGTTATAGATCGTTGCAAAGTCGCCGGGCGCAAGAGCATTACCGCCGCCGACGAGGTTGGCCTCGGGTGGCAACTGGCGAACAGTGGCATCGTGCTTTAAAGGAAAATCATGCAGTGACACCACGCCCTCTACCAGTCCGGCAAAAGCGCGCGGAATACTGGGATCGGTGGCATTGGCGTAATGAATCTGCCCATTCACTTCAAACTGGCGGATATTGGTCTGGAACGCGCGCTCCACCTGCTGCACGTTTCCGCTGAAATTGATCCACAGCTTGCTGTTGGCGATTTCCTCAATGCGGAAGCCATGACTCTTGAGCCAGTTGGCTGCATCAGCCACGTCTTGATCGCTGGGGCCAAAGCGCAAGCCGAATTCCTGCGGTGAAAGGAAATGGCGGAAGCTGGGCGACTTTGGGTTCTGCACGTCGGCCAAAAACGCATCCAGGTCTGCTTTGGCAGAAGCTCGCGGAGAAAGCGAGAGAATCATGTTCTCCATGGGGAGATTCAGGTCGGCGGAGCCGCGGTCGAACTCCGCGCGCGCCAGCGGATGCACGTTTCCATGCTTGATTACACGATCGGCTTCGTTGATGGAGCGTTGGGCCAGAGCGGTTGATGACAGAATTCCGCCAAGAATCATCACCAATAGGGTGGGGAGCAGTAGTCGCGTGCGACCACATGAATCGGTGTGCATTTCGTCCCTCTTTTTCTCTCTAAATCTTTGTTCTGCTTTTTTTTGGAGTCAGTTTGAGGCAGGAGGTTCATCAGGCCCCGAAATGCGGCTCGCAAGGGATATTCCCTTGAGATGACCCGGAAGGACACTCGTCGGCGCAACCACTGTGGACTTCTTTGGTTAGAAAGCCTTTAAGGCAGGATTAGAAATTCAAAAGATTGCTCTGGCAGGATTCCAGCTTACGGTTCAGCCATGGGCCGATTGAGCTTCCACAGAAGATTCGTTTTCACCACCGGCCATTCACTCACAATGATGCTGTAAGCGCACGTGTCGCGGATGTTTCCATCTGACAGAATTTGATTGTTTCGCAAGATTCCATCCAGCTTTGCACCCAGCCGCTCAATCGCCCGGCGGCTCGCATGATTGAAAAAATGAGTGCGCAACTCCACGCAGATGCAATTCAGGGCCTCAAAAGCATGCGTCAACAAAAGCAGTTTGCACTCTGTATTCAGCGGTGTGCGCTGCATGCTTTTGCGGTACCATGTGCCACCGATTTCGACGCGACGGTGAGCTTCATCCACATTCCAATAGCTTGTCATACCTACAACTTTCCCCGTGGCGGTCTCTCGGACGGCAAAGGGAAGCATCGCGCCTTTGGCCTGGCGCTCCAGCCTGCGCTCGATCTCAGCTTTCATCTTCGCCGGTTCGGGGACAACGGTAAACCAGAGCTTCCATAACTCGCCATCCTTTACGGCTTCAACCAGATCATCATGATGGGTCTGTGACAGGGGCTCAAGAATCGCGTATCTTCCGCGGAGTGTAATTGGCGCAGGCCAGGGCATGATGATTCATTTTCACACATCTTCATGCCGAAGCCGATAAGGCTCAATTGGTGCTTCGTTTTATGGTGCGGATGTTAAGCTTGCCTGCTGCCGCGTAGACACTTGCGGTTTGCCGGAGAATTAGCCATGGCGGAAGACATGAAGGACAAAGTCGTTGTTATCACCGGCGCAACGTCGGGCATTGGGCAGGTAGCTGCGGAAAAGCTTGCGGCTATGGGAGCGCGCATCGTGCAGGTGGCGCGTGATCGCGAGCGCGGACAGGCGGCAATGAACCGGCTGAACCAGATCTCTCCCGGTATCGCCCACACCATTTTTTATGCTGACCTCTCTCGCCTGCGTGAGATGAAGCGCGTAGCTGCGGAAATTGCCCAGGCCGAGCCGCGCATCGATGTGCTTATAAATAATGCCGGCGCCATGTTTGGAACACGCCAGCTCACTGAAGATGGGCTGGAGCGTACCTTCGCTCTGAACCATATGTCCTATTTCGTGATGACGCAGATCTTGCGCGATCGCCTCGCAGCCTCCGCGCCAGCCAGAGTTGTCAATACAGCCTCTGACGCGCACACCTCCGGCACCGTGGACTTTGATGATCTGCAATCGGAAAAAGGATTTCGGTTCAACTTAACGGACTGGGTGCGCTACGGCGGACCTGCATTCAAGGTCTATGCCCGCTCCAAGCTGATGAACATCCTCTATACACGTGAACTGGCGCGAAGGCTTGCCGGAACCGGCGTTACGGCTAATTCGCTTCATCCCGGTTTCGTGGCAACACGCTTCGGTGACCAGACGGGCGGACTGATTGGATTCGGCGTTGGCATCGCCAAGCGTTTTGCCCTCACACCAGAACAGGGAGCAGAGACTCTGGTTTATCTGGCCTCGTCGCCCGACGTGGCATCAGTAACCGGTGAGTATTTCCACAAGTGCCACCCGGCGACGCCCAGCCGGGAAGCGCAAGATGACGACAAGGCGCAACGTCTCTGGCTGGAAACTTCCAAGATCGCGCAGACGGAAAATTAATTTTTCTGGCGCTCAGTAGTCGAGTTGTCTGCTGCTTCACCTCTTCAGAGAGAGTCTGGTGTTTTCCATTTTTAATTCGTACTACGATCTATTCCCGCATCAACTCCGGACAACCCGCAGCTCTGGTCATCACATCGGAATTTAGTAACAGTAGGTGGGGTCCGGTCGATGATTAAACAGGTTCGCTGTTTCGTCTGCTTCGTTTGTTTTTGTTTTTTGCTTTCACTTTCCGGTTGTGGTGGCGCAGTTTCCGCGGGTGGCCATACACCAACATCAGGATCTCCCAATCCAACTCCAACGCCAGTAACAACCTCGGCTACGCTGCAGAACTCGGTCAATCACATCATTATTCTGGCCCAGGAAAACCGTTCGTTCGATCACTACTTCGGTCATCTGATGCAGTACTGGCAAAAGAATGGTTATCCACAGGCCACCAATGGAACCACTTTGGATGGCATGCCGGACACCGCGTCAAACGTGGGCGATCCACCAGCCGGCGGTGGCCCAGCGCCAACCATTACGGCATTCGCTTTGAACACCATGTGCGTGGAGAATCCCAGCCCCTCATGGAACGAGAGCCATATTGATTTCAATAAGAGCGACGGGATTTCTACGACATTTTTAGGCGACGGATTTGCCCGCACCGCTGGATTTGAAGGCCCGATCAATGACGTAACCGGCTCGCGTGTGATGGGTTATTACACAGGCGACAACCTGAACTATTACTACTTCATGGCGTCGAATTTCGCGACATCAGATCGCTGGTTCTCGCCCGCCATGTCTCGAACGCAGATCAACCGCCAGTACATGCTGGCCGCGACATCTCAGGGCCACGCGTATCCAATTGACACGAACCATCCGGGACCACTGCTCTCGGCAAAGACAATCGCTCAAGAGTTGGATGAACATGGTATTACCTGGAAAGACTACGTTCATCCTCTCAATGTGCCGAATCCGTGTGTTACTCCAAGCTGCCTGATGGGCCAAAGCTACTTTGGGCAGTTCACTTACGGGAGCACAATCGTAGCGGCTGGGAATCAACATCTTTCCACCGTTGATCAATTCCTCGTAGATGCGAATGCGGGCACTCTGCCAGCGGTATCGTTCGTTGAGCCCGCATCGGCTGAGGGGCTTGATGAACACCCAGCCGATATTGGTTCCGGAGCAGTAAACATCCAGACCGGCGCAAAGTTTGTGGCCAGCTTAATTAACGGTTTAATGCAGAGTCCATCATGGAAAGACTCTATTTTCATTCTCACCTGGGATGAGTTCGGCGGTTTCTATGATCACGTTTCACCGCAACCAACGGTGAGCCCTGATGGAATTCCGCCTATAGATCTGAATCCGACGGATATTTGTAAAAACCCGGACGGCAGCATCAACTCCAGTCCTACTTGCAACTTCGAGTACACCGGATATCGTCTGCCGCTGGTAGTAATCTCGCCTTTTGCCAAGAAGAACTTTGTCTCTCACAAAGTAATGGACTACACAGCCATGTTGAGGCTGATTGAAGAGCGTTTCAACCTGCCGGCTCTTACAGCGCGCGACTTTTCCCAACCCAGCATGGCGGATGAGTTCTTTGACTTCAACGCAGTGCCATGGAGAACGCCACCCACTCCGCCCGATCAACTCACAGACGGAGCTTGTTATCTGGATCATCTGCCGTGAGAAGCACGATCAAAAACAATGAGGACGCAAAATAAATTTGCGTCCTCATTTTCGGTTCAGGCGTTGGGTGCTCATCGCGACGTTGAATTTTTTTAATCCGTGTAAATCAGTTCATCAGTGTTATCTGTGGTGAAATTTGGCTTCCGATCCGCGCTCATCCGCGTTTATCCGCGGTAGCACGCCTTTCTGATCACGCGCGATCACCCGATCGCCCAAAGCCCTACCCCGCCTGCGGGAGTTTATCCTCCAGCACCTTGCGACCCTTGGACTGCGGTTTGCGTACTTCTATGACTCCATTGCGTGCTCTTACCTCAAGGCATGGCTGGGGATGCACCGCTGGCCCGTTCAGCACACGGCCATCGTCCAGCGCAAAGCGAGATGAGTGATACGGACACACAATGCTATCGCCTTCTAATTTGCCTTCAGAAAGCAGCCCGCTGAAATGGGAGCATGTCTCTGCCATGGCAAAGAGGCGTTCTCCGCGACGAACAAGCAGAATGGGAGTGCCTTGGTACATCGCGCGGGTCGGCGTATTTTCCGGCAGGTTGGACTCAGGCAATACTGCCGTGAAATTTTCCGGAAATTTTTCCCCAGCCGTGCGATCGACACCAACTCTGTGTTCGTACACCATCTTGCCGCCAAGGTGTGCCGAGTAAGACGCCAGGGCATAGCCCAGAGCGGCAAATCCCCGGCCTTGATTGCGCGCCTTTTTCTTGCGCAGGATCAATGATGTTGCGAATAGCGTGGTGGCGCCGATGTTGAGCAGTCCGTGAATCAATCCAAGGCGGCGGGCTGGAGGATCAATATCAGACCAGTCTGTAAGCCCGGTGATTGCCGCGCCTGCTGCACCGGCCAGTCCTATCGCTATCGACGTATCCGCGGCCGTGGCAAACTCGAAGCGACCGTTGATCATCTCTAACGCGTCAAAAACCATGGCAGCAGTCCAGGCGCCTACGGGGACATCCGTGAGCGCGGCGTGGAGTGGTTCACCCAACCATGTGCCATTCAGGAAATTTCTGACCTTTTGGGCGGCGGGATTGCCATTGGCATAAAGGGCCTTGTCGATGGCCTTCTGTATCTTTTCATCAAGTGGCTTGGTTTCTGGCATGTCTATTCCTCGTAATATGAGATGCTGAAACTTCAACTCAAAATGGAATAGGATTTCCACGCCATGACCCATGCAGCCGGACACTCTGTATCACGCCCTATTCTCAGTTCAACTGCCGCACAATTATTTGTTGCCGATATCCAAGCATCGTGTGATTTCTATACGCATAAGCTCGGCTTCAAGATCGACTTTGTCTATGGTGATCCGCCATTCTACGGACAAGTGGTCCGCGACCATGCTCGGCTTGCTTTAAGGATGGTGTGCGAACCTGTATTCAATGGGGATATTCGAGAGCGCGAGCATTTGCTTTCCGCTTCCTTTACCCTTGCTACCGCAGATGAGACCAAACAACTCTTCTTGAGTTATCAGGCTGAGGGAGTGCGCTTTCACCAAACGCTGAAGAAGGAGCCCTGGGGCGCCACCACGTTTATCGTCCTTGATCCTGATGGAAATCTCATTCTATTTGCCGGCCCAGCCGAATAAAGTATGAGCCGCACCGTAGCCCGATAAAATGCTATTTCGATAACGCTGCGTGACTTCGGCTGCCATGAACTACGCAGCGGCATTCTGCTAAAATCGCGCAAGTCCCACGATGGCCCGCAAAATCTCACTCTTCGTGCCGTGCTTTGTTGATCAGTTACAGCCGGAAGTTGCCGTGGACACCGTAAAAGTCCTGCGACGCATTGGATGTGACGTGGATTTCCCCTCAGACCAGACCTGCTGCGGCCAGCCTGCATTCAACTCCGGTTTTTGGGATGAGGCGCGGCCCTGCGCTAAGCGCTTTCTGCGCGTCTTCAAAGATGCTGAAGTTATCGTCTGTCCTTCCGGCTCATGCACCACCATGGTCCGCGTTTTCTATCCTGAGCTGCTGGCCTCCAGCTCTGCCCACGACGAAGCTCTAGCGCTGGGCAAACGCACCTTTGAGCTTTCAGAGTTTCTGGTGAAAGTAATGGGCCTAACCGATGTTGGGGCAGCGTTTCCGCATACAGTCACCTACCATGCGTCATGCCATGGATTGCGCGAGTTGAAACTGCGCAATGAGCCGTTGCAGCTTTTGCGCGGCGTGAAAGGTCTAAAGCTCATCGACATGCTCCGCGCCGACGAGTGCTGCGGTTTCGGCGGAACCTTTGCCACCAAGTTTGAAAGCATCTCAGTAGCCATGGGTGAGTCGAAGTGCGATAACGTGGCCGTTACCGGCGCTGAGTACGTTGCGGCTATCGATCCCAGCTGCCTGATGCACGTTCAGGGAATCCTGGGCCGCCGCAAAGATCGGGCCAAGACAATTCATTTGGCCAGCATCTTGGCGAGCGAGGCCAAGGCATGAGCACCACTCCCACGCCCGCCGGCGAAACTCCTTCGGCGCTTACCGCGGCACAAGAATTCTTGCGCGACGCGGCCACCAAATCGGCTGACCTCGTCCATCGGGAGATTATCCGCAAAAACATGGAAGGCTATGAAGCTGCCCATAATCGCGGGCGTGCGCGCATCAAGGACTGGGAAGCGGCGCGCCGCAAGTGCCAGGAAATCAAGCGCGAGGCTATCAATCATCTGGATAAATACTTGCTTCAGTTTGAACAAAAGGTGCTGGAGCGCGGCGGGCACGTCTTCTGGGCGGCCAACAGTGACGAAGCTTGCGCCTATATAAAGGATCTGGCGCTAAGCCGCGGTGTGAAGACCGTTGTGAAATCCAAGTCAATGGTCACGGAAGAGATACACCTTGCGTCCGTGCTGGAAGGCGTTGGCATTCGCGTCTGGGAAACCGATCTGGGCGAGTTTATTGTTCAGCTCCGCAATGAAGCTCCGTATCACATCGTGACTCCGGCCATGCACCTTGATCGCAACCAGATCCGCGACCTCTTCCGCAAAAAGCTTGGTGAAGACATCCCGGACGCCGATCCGCAAAAGCTTGTGGCGCTGGCCCGGCGCAAGTTGCGCGAGGCGTTCTTTGCCGCTGAGATGGGGATCTCCGGCGCAAACTTCCTGGTGGCCGATGTGGGTGCTGTCGCGATCACGACCAACGAAGGCAACGGCCGCCTGAGCACCAGCCTACCGCGCATTCATGTGGTTGTAACGGGAATCGAGAAATTGATTCCGCGGCTTGAGGATCTGGGAACTCTGTGGCCGGTGCTCGCCACTTCCGGAACAGGCCAGCCGATCACCACTTACAGCACGCTTGCCGGAGGGCCAAAGCGCGCGGACGAAGTTGACGGCCCTGAAGAGTTTCACGTGGTGTTGCTCGATAACGGACGCAGCGGTCTGCTGGCCAATGCCGAAGAAAGGGAAGTGCTGCACTGCATACGCTGCGGCGCATGCTTGAACATTTGTCCGGTGTACCGCAACATCGGCGGCCACACTTACAACACCACATATCCCGGCCCTATCGGCAGCGTGCTCACGCCGCATTTGCGTGGCAGCGAGTTTGAGCATCTTTCTTATGCTTCGTCGTTGTGCGGGGCTTGCACCAGTGTTTGTCCCGTCAATATCAATCTGCATCATCACCTGTTGCATAACCGTCGTGACTTTACCAGAGCCGGCGGGTCAAAGACCGCTGAAGAGCGCCGGCAGTTCAAACTTTGGAAAACAGCCATGCTGCATCCTCGACTCTACGCGCTGGGCGGATGGATGATGCGCCGCAGCTTGCGCTTCCTTTACGGCATGGGATTGGCCGGAACAGCGCTCGATCCCATGCGCGCCTGGAGCCGCAAGCGTACTCCGGTGCCGTTGCCGACTCAGTCATTCCGCGCACGCTGGAAAAGCGAGCTAGGAAGGAATGCCAATGGCAACAAGTAATCCCAGTCGCGAGGCAATCTTGGCGCGCATCCGCGAGGGGCTTCGTACGCCTGCGCCGCCCATCGAAGACAAGACCTTTTACGGCCCGATCTTTGAGGCGGTTGAAAATCCGTTGGAGCGTTTCCAACAGGAATGCAAAGCCAACCTGATGGAGTGCCAAGTGACCGCTGACTTCACCGCCAGCGCACAGGCATTCGCTCAGGTTTTGGAATCATTGCTGCCCGGAGAAGTTTTTGTCCAGGATGATCCGGTGTTGCGGCAGCTTATGGCTGCTTCAGGTGCCCAATGCCCGCTTCGCTGGTCGAGCGAAGGCGGCCCAAAAGAGCAATCACAAGCCACAGTTACGCTGGCCGACGCGCTGATCGCGCAGACTGGATCCATCTTTGTGAGCGCTTCCGGCGGCGGGCGCGGAGCATCCGTGATAGCGCCCACTCATATTGTTTATGCCTTCTCAAAGCAACTCGTCCCTGACCTGGTGACGGCCCTGCGCAATGCAACGGCGGAAGGTCGGCTGGACAAAAATTCTTACGCTTGCGTGATCAGCGGCTCCAGCCGCACCGCCGATATCGAAAAGATTCTGGTGCAGGGCGCACATGGACCTATGCGGCTGGTGGTGATCGTGGAGATGAACGGCTGATCAAAGGGCCCATCCGAGTCCTCTTTCCGGCGGCGATCGCCAATAAGAGCAGCGAGGCCGACCACGCGCGGAGCTGCGTTGACACAGGAGCAGAACATTTCCCGATCGACAAAGATCGTGGGCGGTTTGGCGCAAAGCGACAGAATTAACTGATGATTCACTCCGATAAACCTCCTCATTTCCGCAACTTGCGCGGGGATTCACAAATGGGCGAAGGATGAACCCCGAACTATTGACCGGACGTGCCCGGTCACGCCACATTAGCACCGGCAATCAGTTCTACACCCCGAAAATTCAGAAACTAAATGGCGGCACATAACACTATTAACTAAAGCTGTTTAGGCAGGGCGCTGCGGCCCGGCGGTTTCTCGTCGCCAGCAGTGGTTCTGCAAGACAATGATATGAACGGGGAAGGATGAAGGTTTTCTTATATGAATGCGCGGATGAAATTAATAGCACGGGAACGTGCCGGCCGGTTTGTGGTTTGTTCTGACCTGTCTGGCGCTGACGCACGCTTGCAGGAGAGAAAATGGGCCAGATTACAAAACCGGCTAAAACGAATGCTGCTGCTCTTGCGATCCCCCTTGGCCTCTCTTAAATGGGCACGCGCCAAGCGCAAAGCCTTAGCTCCAAAACAAGTCAGCAGCTATTCCTGGCAGTGTCCATGGACCAACAGCTTTGCTGAATGCGAGCGAGATGGGATTGTAATAGGTTTGTGACAATGTTTGATAATCGAAGATAGAGCCGCGAAGCACGACCTTCGCCGAGCTGAGCTGCATCGAGCGCCAATCGGAAACGAGCTGCTGGCGGGTTGGAGCGGAGCGACAGAAACATTTGATAGACTTGGTGGGTCATGGCCAGAAAAAAACCAGCTCGCAAGCCTGTAAAGAAACGCGCGATTACAAAGCGCTCGGCGTCAAAAAAGAAAGCTCCCGCGAAGAAGAAGGCAGTTGTTAAAGCGAAGTCGGCGTCCAGAAAATCAGCTGCAAGGAAGGTCTCCAGCAGAAAGCCTGCCCGCAGGAAGCCCGCTGCCTCCAGATCTGGAGCGAGCCGTAGTGCTGAAATGACTCACCGCACACCGGTTGGCAGGCGCGGGCTTGGGGCTGAATCCGGAGGCCAGTCCGGCGACACCCAGGGACTTTCACGCACAAGCTATGACGATTCTGAAAGTGTTGAAGAGCTGATGGAAGAAGGGCAGTACAGTGAGGCTGAAGCGGTTGCTGGAGTTGAAAACGCTCCCGATGCCGATCAAGGCGAAGTGCGGACCCGGCAGTTCCCTGAAGATGATGTTCCACAGGAGTACCTGGACGAGGAATAACTCAAGCACGGCTGGTATTTCGTCCTGCTAATCCCTGCCTAGGCGGGCCAGTCTGTACCGGTAACAATCGGATTCGTGCCATGCCGCGAAGAAAAGTTAATCTTGCATTCCAGGGGTTTTCAACCCTCCGCGTCCTCTGAAGTTTCCTCTGTGCCCCCAATGTTGACGTTTTAAGTTTGACTGTTGCTTTGAATTTTCCCCGTGCCTCCGTCGTAGAAGTTACAGCTCTGCCGCGCCGCGATTAGCAATTCTGATTCAAGCATCTAACATCCAGACTGGGAGCAATCATGGCGAAGACAAAAACTGAAACGCCTGCGGTACTTTTTGATCTGGACGGAACCCTGATTGACAGCGTTTATGAGCATGTTCAAGCCTGGTGGAACACGCTCAATGGAGCTGGAATCGTTGTTCCCAAATGGATGATTCACCGTCGTGTAGGGATGAGCGGTAAATCGTTTGTCACGGAGCTGCTGCGTGAGTTTGCTCCAGAAAAAAAGGTCAACATCGACCAATTGGAAAAGGAGCATGAAGCCAGGATTCGCAAAGTTGTTTCTGAGATCGCGCCCTTGCGCGGAGCCGACCGCTTGCTCGCGCATCTTCGTCGCTCTAAAGTGCGATTCGCGATTGCAACCACAGGCAATCGGGAACAGACGTCGCTGCTTCTGAAGAAGGTCAAGCTACCTGCCAGCACACCTGTCCTGACCGGAGATGACGCGCAAAAGGCAAAGCCCTCGCCGGACATATTCTTGGCCGCCGCAAAGAAATTAAAGTCGCCATTGAGTGATTGCATCGTGGTGGGCGATAGCGTTTGGGACTTGCTGGCCGCGGGACGCAAGGGCGCGCTCGGCGTCGGAATTCTTGCCGGCGGCTACGGCGAAGAAGAGCTGCATAAGGCCGGAGCATTCAGAATTTATGCCGATCCTGAAGACATGCTCTTGCATCTGGAACAACTCGGGCTTCCAGGAATAGGATGAGTGCGAGTTTCAGAATGAGAAGATCGGGGAGTCACTTATGCCTGGTGGTAGCCGATATTATCCGCCTCGCAGTTCGTCAACGACCCTGCTACTGGTGATGCTGATTGTGCTCATCGCTATCCTTGTCATTGTCTTGTTCCGTGCTGCGTAGCTGGTGTAATTCCGCGACGTGAACACACGTGCGATGCTCGGCTTGTCTTACTTCATGCCGATGCCAGTCAACAAAATCACTGACGGTACTATGCTGGACGAATTGGGTATGGTGAGAGTGCCTGGGCTCTGACCCTCTGCAACAGGCGTAAAGGTGACAATAATCTGGCAGCTAGCGTCCAGCGCCAAGGGCGACGAAGAACTGCAGTTGTCAGTCTCTCGGTAAGGTCCAGTTACCGTGATAGCCTTGATTCTCATTTGGCTATCGCTAACTGAATTGTTAGTTGCCGTCACGGTCAGGCTCGCACTGCTTCCAATTCGTACGTTCCCAAAGTCCAGGGCAGTGGGTGTAAGGCCCAGCTGGAAACGTAAGACCGTGACCGGGATCCTGAGCTCCCGAGCTGGACCATTGGGATTCTTGTAACTCACGATGATCGCCGCCGTGCCGGTTGCCACCGCTGTAATTGCGCCGGTTTCATTTACGGTGACTATCTTTGTGTTCGTCGAATAAAAGGTAAGACGGCTGGATTCACTGACGTCCAGCACCTGCCCGTCAGAAAAAGTCGCCAAGGTCAGCAACGGGATGCTTTCTCCCGGAGCTTCGAGAATATGGCTGTCGCCATTTACCTGCGAGAGAGAAACCGGCATGTCAGGCCGCTCAACATCGACGACTACCGGGGCGGACTCCACAGGCTCTCCGGCAGGGGTTGCGCCCATGGCTCTCAGGGCGTATTGGTGAAGACTAATATCTGACCGTATGATGATCGAAAACTCGGCGGGAAGAGAAGGGGCGGGTTCAGTTATTAGCCGATCGTCCAGGTCTGTAAGCACTGTGACCGATGATATGGCTTGGCCGGTAGGAGATATTACCCGAACACGGATGGTCTGACCTGGATTTACGACAGTACCGTCAGCAGGCGAGTCGATCTGGAGCAGGGAATTTCCTGGCGGCATGGCACGACGAGTTGTTGGGGTAGTCGATGTAGTTCCCTGAACTGGAGGATTATCAAGGTTGCTGAAGACTTTTGGGCTGGCAACTCCGCCTTGAGAGGCTTTCTTTTGTCGTTCCTCCCGTGCTAAGTCACCCAGAGACTGCGCGGCAGCGCTTATGCCCAAGATAGCAATCAAGCCATATGTGAGTAGCTTCCCGCGAACTCTAGAGCCAATTATTGTGTTTTCCAATTTCTTCAGCAATCTACGGTTTTCCGATATTTTCAAAAAATGCCAACTACTACGAAAGTTGGGATTGTGTCATAAAGAAGCGAGAAGATAAATGTGATTCTGAAATGACTCCGAGCAGACAAATTTTGAAGTTCCGAAGGCGCGCCGGAGGTTTTGGACTCATTGTCGCGTGAGGTTGGATGTTCACTACCAAGGCCAGGCTACAAGCCGGTCGGACTCTGCAAAATATCAATTGTAGGAACGATAGGGATCCCTCCCCTTCGACAGGCTCAGGGTCGGGATTTCAGAAGGTTGGTGGAGGCGGTGGGAGTTGAACCCACGTCCGAAAACGTCACTGGTCAAGAGCCTACATACTTAGTCCAGTTCACCCGACGGGAATTACCCCGCCAGATTCGCGTTGTGCGCTTAGAACGGACAAGAAACGCAAAACGCTAGCCCGTATATCTCGTCCTTCCGCCCTGGCTTAGCAAGAAGGACCAGCCTACTGTGTGACGCCCTTGCACAGCCCGCAGACAAAGCCGTGTAGAGCGGCTACTTAGTTAATTAAGCAGCGTATGCAAACTGGTTAGAGTTGGCAATTATTGTTTTTGCACCACTTACGGGGGAATGCGCCCCGGTATGCCTCTTGGCCGCAAGCATTTCCGTCGAAGCCGTGACGCCCCCATTTTCTGCCCATTCACGCCAAAACCGGGCGTGAACGGGACCCATTTGTTGCGCCGCACAATCGCTAACCGCGACGGCGGGCAATACGGAAAGGACTTGTGGACCAAGTCCTGATTATCAAAGATCGTTTGTCCCAAAAGACCTCTCTACCTTAGCAGATGGCACAGAGTCTTCAAAACATTAGATGAGTGCAGAAGGCGGAGCGATTCAGGCGAGATGTGGAACTTTTCTGCGACTTGTGAAACTCATTGCATCTGCATTCGAGCATATTTTTCTGCAAGTGAAACTTTAGCAGCAGCCAAGTCACCAATCGACAAGAAGCAACTCACTTCAAAAGAAATTGAACGGAGATTTCGATGAAACGTATCCTCTACTTCGTCGCCGGTATGATTGGCGTTGTAACAATCATGGCAATCAGCATGCATCTTGCGCCGGCTGCTTCCGCAACCGGATTTCAAACCACCTCAACTCCGCCCATCCACATCTCGCAACAAACCCAGTATGGCATGTTCTCAGTCAACGAGAACACGGGGGCCATCAGCTTTTGCGCCAACAACACCGTGGTGCCAGGCGGCGGTGGCCAGGCCCCGATTGGCACATGCAGCGCGTCGTCCGTTGGCAGCGTTACGCCTACGGTTGGTTCCAACAATAGCTTGTCTATAGAGGGCAGTGGGGTTGCTACAAATGGCAGCGGGACCGCTGCGTTGGTGTACAACAATCAGACTGGCCAAGCCGTGCTGTGCGCAGGATCCGGCGTGGTAAGCGGCGGCGTGGCGAACGTAGTTGCGTCGTGCAAGTCGGTCGCCAATCTGCACTGAGGATCCAGCGGAAGCGGTGTTTTGTTTCGGTGTTTCACAAACAACTTTGTTGATTGCGAGGGCAGGCCGCGAAGGCCTGCCTTTGAGCTCTGAGTTGCTGGTAGAACCCTCGCGTGGAACGCGATTCACCGCAAAGGGCGCTAAGGACGCAAAGAAGACCCGATCAAAGCATAGGGCAAGTTTATGCGCGTCGATACTTCAGAGCGGGTGCGGAATTCAGTCGGCGGGCCAGCAACTCACGCTACCTCCCGTGGGCTTGGCGGACGGTGTTGCTCCCAGTTCCACTTCCACCGGATAGGAAATTACAGACGGAGAATCCAGCGCCTGCTTCAGCGCCAGAGGTCGCTCTTTTTTCAGGCACGTGGCGAGCGGAGCGCGCTGGGCAGCGCAGCGCCCTTTCGCCATGGATTCCGCGCTGGCGTCATAGCCCTTCTTGCAGTCAGGAGCAGTTGCGGCGGCTAAACCATATTTTGCCGTCATGCGCTGCCAACACGCTGCGTCCTTCAGGATGAAACAATCGTCGGTTACCACACGCAGATACTGCATGCCGACGCTCTGGTCTGGGTGCCCAATGAAAGCGATGTTCGCCTTGGCGGAATCTTCAAACAGCTTCTTACCGGTTTTTGAATCAAAGATCGCGAACGGTGTGGCGCCATTCCAGCCGACTTCCCCGGAGAAGAATACGTAGCCGTTCTTCACGCCCATGAAATACCCGCTCCATTCTTTCGGGTCAATTACGATCTCTTGCTTGCCGCGGGGGTGCACGCACTTTCCCGTGCTCTGTGGCGTCACCGGCACAATGCCAAGCCGCTCGGCGCCGACCTCGCCCAGGTCGACCTCCTTCACCATGAAGTTGGGAAAGTAGTAGCAGGTTACGCGGTTGCGATCGCTGAGGGGGTTGGCCGCCTTTCCCAGATTGACGCGTTGTTTGCGCACCGGTTTGTCGAATGTCTCGCCCCAACTGAGCGACGCTAAGAGAAACAGAGCAAGAATGAGCCGGCTAGGCATAGCGATCCTCAAGATGATTGGGATTGATGAACAAGGAACTTTAACATGCTTGCGTTTTCGTGATTAATTCATCATAATTGAAGAAATGCCAAAGCGGAGTAATCTCGGCGATTTCGAACTGATGGTGATGCTGGCGCTGTTGCGCCTGGGCGATGATGCCTATGGTGTGCCGATCTCGCGGGAAATCGAGCTGCAATCCGGTCGTGAGGTCGCGCTGGGAAGCGTGTATGCCACGCTGGAGCGGCTGGAAGGCAAAGGGATGGTCTCGTCGCATCTAGGCAAGCCGACCGCTGAGCGGGGAGGCAAGGCCAAACGCTATTTTCGCGTGACGTCCAATGGGCTGCGCAAAGTACGGGAGACACGGCAGGCACTAATTAAGTTGTGGCACGGGCTACCTGAGCTGGAAGGAGCAAAGCCATGAATTCAGCGAAACCACCTCGTTTAGCGGCAAGGATTCTGCAGGAGTTTGGCCCTGAGCTTAATCAGGAAGCGCTGGCAGGCGACTTGAATGAGGCCTTCCAGCAAGGCCGGTCGAAGGGATGGTACTGGCGCCAGGTGTTGGCGGCGACACGGTGGAGCAGATTGGTTCGTATGCTGGTGGCTTCAGTCCTCCTGGCATGGTGGATTGCTTTCGATAAACCTGGTCCTACCCTACTGAGCCGTTGGGCAGAGATGGTGGTGCTTGCAACGGCTTATCTTGCCAGCTTTTTTGCTCCCGGCATCAAGCGAGGCTGGTTACGGGTCTCAGCAATGCTATTGCTTGCTGCAGCCTTTGGCTTGCTTTGCTTCTATAAGCCTTATCCGGTGAGTTATTGGATATTTCTTTGGATTCTCGCCTGCAATCTTGTGAGTGACCGGAAAGTGCATGGGCGTATATTCCGTCCTGTAACTTTGCGCGAACTGGTGTTTCGCGATCCGAACGCGGAAAGACAAAGGCTCATGGAAAAGTTGCAACTGGCCATGCAGGAGGAAACCGACCCTAAGGCGCGTCGGGCCTATGAAGAGTCGATTGCTGCTTTGCGAAGACATGAGTCAACAGACGCCAAAGCGACGTAAGCGATCCAAAGCGGCACAATATCCGCTACCACTTGGGATATTTAGCCCTGATCTTTTCATACAGCGGTGAAGTTGTTCCGTGCTTTTTGTGGTAGCTCAGGACTTGCCGCTCTTTTTTGTTCGGCCATTCCTGGCCGGGGTCAACGCGCTGTGGCATCTGGCGTTCCACTTCCTGCAAGTTCTGGATCCGATCACGCGAGAGCGAGATTTGCTGGTTCTTGGGCGCGACCGTAGCCCTGATGTGGTTCTTCTCGCGGTGGAGAGAGCGCGCATCGGCATAGAACGTTTTGTTTTGACCTTGAAAATTCTTGTAATGAATTGTGACTGAACCGGCAGGAGCAGAAGCAGGTTGCGAAAAACCAGCGGATGATGAAGTGGAACTGGGGCTCGAACTCCATCCCGAGGGACGTCCTTGCGGAGGCTGCTGTGCTTGCTGTGGCGGTTGAGGCGAATCGGCGTTGGGAGCAAAGCTGGGATTGAAATATTGGCAGACCGGATTGAGGCAGCGAATCTCCGAGCCCGATCTCCGGCCCCCAGGCGTGCCGCAGGCCGGGCACTTTTCTCCCCCAAGGATATTTTTCAGAGCATTCAAAAATCCCATAAGCCCTCTCTCTGATTTAGACGCAAGCACTCAGGGGGACGGTTGAGTAAAACGAGACTCCGCTTTAGCGGGCAGTCTCTTCCATAACCCCCATCTACAGGCGGCCATCCTCTCTCACAGATATTCGCCGGCCGCTGCTTTTGGGACCGGAGAGAAGGCTGTGCGCTGGGCGCTCCAGCCTGGCAACCGTCCCCCGGAATGCTTGCGTGCTCCTTTCTTTTTGCCAGATGAAAAACGGACTCTCAATCTCCCCACGACGGATCAGCCGCTGCCGGTGCACCAGAGAGGGCAGGCCCATCTGGCGCAGCCGCGCAAAGCTGATGCGTCGAAAATGACCTTTCTTGTGGCCGCCAAAAACTGAGGCCAGCACCTCTTCTGCGAGCCAGCGATCAAGCAACCGCAGTTGCTCGTGATCGCTAACATGTTTGAGATAGTAATCGAGGATGGCGACGTTGCGGAGGCCTTTATCAATAGCTTCCGTGGCCAGTGCAATCAGGGCTGCGGTTTTCTGCTGGGGGTCAGCGATTTTCTTCCAGCGGCGGCGGCCCCGGCGGAAGGCGAAGCGAAACAAATTCTGGATCTTGCGCAGTTTGTCGCGTGAGAGCGCCACGGTGCCATCGGCACGGAAGAGAAGGCCAAGATGGCGAAATTCGACGGCAGGCGCGAAGATTGGGTCGTCAGACTGGGACTGAGGCCGTGGCTTGGCGGAAAGCGCAAGGTCTATGCTGTGGCTGGCTTTCATTCCCAAGTTCAGTTCAGCCAGCGTTGTCTCCAGGGTCTCCCTTGTTTTTAAGGCCAGTTCGCGGCTGGGCGCAAGCAAGAGGATGTCATCGGCATAGCGAAAGTAGCTAATCCCGGGAATTCTCTCAATCAGACGATCCATGGCGGTCAGGTAGATATTGGCGAAGAGACAAGCGATTGCGGCGCCAAAAGGGATGCCTACCTCGGCTCTCTGCAGCTGACCTTCCCGCTGGTAGCGGAATCGGATACGCTGGGTCAGTAGTTGGAAGAGATAGTCAGCGGGATCAATCAGCTCTGCTAACTGCGTGAGCAGGATTTTGTGACTGACGCTGGCGAAATAGTCAGAGATATCGCGTTTGATCAGATACGTGGCGCCCCGGGCCGACCGCACGACAGCGGCAATCTGAGACTGGCAACGGTCCAGGCTAAAGTTGGAATCGCGGTAAGCGTAACAATTGGGAGAGAACCAGTTGTGCAGCTTGCGATTCAGAGCGCGGTACAGCATGAGATCGACAATGCGTTCTTCCCAGGGAGAAACGTACAGCGTCCTCTGCTTGCCATTGAAGTTGTGATGCAGCGCCACAGCTGGGCGGAAACGGAACTCCTGGCGTTCCAGTGAACGATGAAGCGATTCCAAGCCGCGTAGGCCATGAGCAGCAAAATCATAGAGCGTCTTGCCATCGGTGGAAGCCGACAATGCCTTGCGCCACTGGAACAATGGTTTGGTGTAAACGCGGATCGCCGCGCGGTACAGCTCAGCCTCGCTGTAAAGCTCAGTCCAGCGCAGGGGATTGGCAAGCCGTAATGGCGCGAATGCTGCCATGGCAGAATGGCTTTGGTTTTACTAAAAACAGACGGATAACTGCAACCTTAGAGCGTTAGGATTCAACTCGCTGCCCGAGTTTTGCGCCGCGGCTTAGGCCTTGAAGCGCATTCATGCTGGTGGTGGGAGAAGTCCTGAAAGGCTTGCAGAGGGTCTGTGGTGGCGAAGTCCAGCCCGCAATGTGAGCAGAAAAAGCTCGCTTTGCCATTTTTGGCGCGCTTATACACCAAGGTCGGCCCTGTTACCGGAGTGGGCGGCAGTTCTCGCAAGATGGCGATCCCTTTGCAAGAATTGTACGCTTGCGTGCCCGGGAGACCAGCAGAATCGGAGCTGTACTGAAAAGGATTAACCGTAGCAGAGACTTAACCCTTTATAATCAGCAGAAAAATGGGGTTGTAAGAGGTTAAAACTAAGGTGGTGCAAATTGCTGCACGGTGTGATACCTTAGAGACGCGTTAGAAATCGAATTGTTGGATCTTCTGCAAGAGCCTCTGCTACCTGCTGAAAATCGATAAATCTTTCCAGCGTCAAAACAAAATCAATACATTAGGAAAAAGCAAAATGGAACAAGGAACAGTTAAGTGGTTCAACGCCGCAAAAGGATTTGGTTTTATCTCACGCCAAAACGGAGAAGATGTTTTCGTACATTTCTCCGCTATCCAGTCTGACGGATACCGCAGCCTGCAAGATGGCCAGGCGGTTGAATTCACTGTGACCAAAGGAAAGAAAGGCTGGCAGGCAGAGAACGTTCGCGCTCTCTAGTCTAAAAGTTTTCTAAACAACGAAGGCGGCTTTGGCCGCCTTTTTGTTTTGCTGCAAACCTCCCGCCTTCGCTACTTACCTCAGGCAGCTACTCTGCCCAGAGCTGATTCCAAGTAAGTAACAAGGAGGTTGCACATGAGACTGTTCTCGAAAATAGTTGTCATCGCAATCGCTATTGCCGCATTCGTGGCTGCCTCCGCACAATCGTGTCCGGCGCCCGTGCTGGCGATGTTCAATATCTGCTCGCCATTCAATGAGACGTCTGTCACTAACCCCGTTCAGGTGGTGGCCACCGCCACACCGCCGCAAGGCGGGGCCATCACCAGCCTGCAACTCTGGGTGGACGGCACAAAGTACTTAAACAGCACAACCAATATGCTGAACGCGCCTCTGCCGGCAACACTCAGCAGCGGTAAACACCGTTTCACTTTCATCATGACTGCGGGAGGGAAATCATGGAATACCATCGTCTATGTCAACGTGCAGTAAGAACCCTTCTCGGGCTCCTGCTGTTCGCACCCGCTGCTTTCCCTCAAGCAACCATCGTCCAAATCAGCGATACCCATATCGGCCTGAGCACCGCGCCAAACGCGCTGCAACATCTGCAAAAAGTAGTAGCCCAGATCAACGCCATGTCACCCCAGCCTAACGCGGTGATTCTTACCGGCGACATCGGCGAAACTACAAATGACTGGACCACGGCAAAGAACACGCTGGCCAGCTTGAACGCCGTGGTTTATTTCTGTCCCGGGAACCACGATATTCGCACGACAACTATCTCCACATACCGCCAGTACTTCGGCAACGATTACTACAGCTTCAAAATCAACAACATCACTTTCATGGTCATCGATTCGCAGCTTTTGGGCAACTATGACACCTTTAACAGCAACGCAACTCCTGCTAGTGTGGCGCCCTTGCCTGCGGCGGTGCAGACTGAATCGGACACGATGCTGGCCTGGCTGGGGCGGCAGACGGCAGTTCCTAATGAGATCGGGGTGCAGCACATCCCCGTGTTTCCGCAGTCGCTCACTGGTGGAGGCACTTACCCTTCCACCAATCCTTACTGGGCCATTTATGACGTCCAAAATGAGACCAATATCCATCACGAATACCGCACCGAGGAGATCAATGCCTTGACTGCGCTGAACATTCACACCATGCTCGCCGGGCATTGGCACAATCAGCGGAACTTCACCACCACGTCAGGCTCCTTTACTCTCGATTTGCGCATGGCGCCCGCAGTTGCATACGCGATCGGAACAGGCGCTGCGGTAGGATATACCGTTCACACTATCTCTTCGACAGGCGCAGTCACAACACAGATGGTGCCTTGCAGCGGCTGTCTCTGATGCTTGCAGGCATGGCTGGCGATCAAGAGCTTGCCGGTCATGCCTATTTTCTTGTCAGATGCGGCTGCAGGAACTTCTGCAACATGGCTCACCGCTAAAGGGGTTCGAAGCCACGAACCCGTTGCTGATAACGCCACGGAAGATGGTCGGGAAAAGAATCCAAGAGTTGAATTGGTAAAAATGTAAAGAGACGCAGCTCTCGCTGCGTCTCTACGTTCACGAAATTCCACTACGGAATTAGGGCTTGTTCTGGCGCCGTTCTTCGCGATGGCTCGGCAACGCCTGCTCTGCCTGCTTGGCGGAGATGAGCGGGCCGGGCACGCGAATGCCCATGTAAAGCAGTGCTGCGATCACGCCGCCGCACATTGGAGCCACAATAAACAGCCAAAGCTGTTGTATGGCCCAACCGCCCACCAGCACGGCAGGACCAATGCTGCGTGCGGGATTGAACGATCCATTGGTGATGGGAATTCCGGCCAGGATAATGACTGTGAGAATCAGGCCGATGGGAATCGCGGCGAAGCCCGCCGGTGCGCGATCATCGGTCGCCCCCAAAACGGTAAAGACCAGCAACATTGTGAGAAACATTTCCGCCACAAAAGAGGCGGCCATGGAGTAATTAGCGGGCGAGTGATCGCCAAAACCGTTGGCGGCACCGGCTAATGAAGCCATGGAACCTCCGGGAGCGCCGCTGGCGATGAAGAGCACCACAGCCGAGGCGATAATCGCGCCAATGCACTGGGCCACCCAGTAACCAGCCGCTTCTTTTATTCCCATTCGGCGGCTCACCAACATTCCCAAAGTGACTGCCGGATTAATATGGCAGCCGGAAACTGGGCCGACGGCAAATGCCATGGCCAGCAGAGAGAGTCCAAATGCCATGGCAACACCCACATTACCGACTTTTCCGCCGGCGATTACGGCCGTGGTCAACCCGGCGAACACCAAAACAAATGTGCCAAACAACTCCGCTGCATATCTCATGCGACTTTCACCTCAGGAAGATTTTAGTCACAGCCTGATCTCGTGATAGGCGTGACAGGTTTACCGCAAATTCATCTGCAATGTCAGTTTGAAATGTCAGCCGGAATTCTACATGGCATAAGTAGTTTTGGCACGTATCTGCGCTGGTGCTCATTTCTATTCATTGTTGAGAGTAAAGTCCGGAAAGACCCAAGAGTTTAATGACGAATAGAAAAAGGCCATGGCACTGTCGGCATCTGTCGGGGTGGACGACGCTCTCTATATAGTTCTTCTAGCAAATATAGATGTAGTGACTGTAAGCCACTGGAATGGAATAGCTTAGCGAAGCCCGGCTTCAATCGGTACCCCTTTTCAATCCGTAAATTGGGAGCGCGGCGCAGTGATCAAGGTCAATCGAAAAATCTTTACCATCCTCTACCGGCTCACTTTGCCGGGAAGCCTTCTTTTGGTGTTCTCCGCGCTGCTGATCCGGGTGGGCGTGCTGTCTGATCCGCAAACACCGCTGGTTATATTTCTCCCAGTTGTGGTATTCGGTGTCGGGCTCGGGGTGAGCGCATTTTTCCGGCGTAGCCGGCTATTCTTTGCTCTTCTGGTGTTGGCCTTGGCGCAGAGTGCATTTGGCTGGGTGATGCCGCGTCTCTCGGCGGATTCGGCAAAGATTGTTGCCAATGCCGTTGCCATTCTGCTGCCGCTGAACCTCCTGGTGCTGGCATTCTTGCGCGAGCGCGGAATTATTTCACCTGCCGGCCGCCGCCGTTTGGCAATGATCGCTTTGCAGGTAATGAGTGTTGCCATCCTATGCATGCCTGCCATGGCCCACATTGCCGCCCAACTCAGCCGTGCATTTGTCCCATTGATGTTTTCGGTGTGGAGCAGACTGTCCCAACCAGCGCTGCTGGCTTTTGTGCTGGCCATTGCCGTGATGACGGTCCTGCTGCTGCGCCGCTATAAGGCTGTGGAGAGCAGTTTATTGTGGAGCGTGGTAGCGGCATTTATCGCGCTACGCACTGCGGGTACAAGCCATCTGGATGGAGTTTACTTCGCTGCAGGCGGGCTGGCGCTGATTGTGGCACTGATCGAAACGTCATACGCCATGGCGTACTTGGATGAACTTACGCAGCTCCCCAGCCGTCGGTCACTGAATGAAGCACTGTTGAAGCTGGGCGATACATACTCCATCGCCATGCTGGATGTTGATCACTTCAAGAAGTTCAATGACAGTTACGGCCATGAGTCGGGTGATCAGGCGTTGCGGCTCGTGGCGTCGCGGCTATCGCACATTACTGGCGGCGGAAAAGCTTATCGCTACGGTGGAGAAGAGTTCGCTGTTGTGTTCCCGAACAAGTCTTCAGAAGAAGTTTTCGTCTATCTTGACCGCATGCGGCGTGTGATTGAGCAGTCTGTGTTCACTGTGCGTGGGGTTGACCGTCGCAGAAAAGGGAAGCGCGGTATCGGTCGCGGGGCCAAGAAACAGACGAATGTCACGGTAAGCATCGGTCTCGCTGCAACCAATGGAGATAAGCTTGCACCGGCGGAAGTGCTCCGCATGGCCGATCAGGCGCTCTACAAGGCCAAAGCCAAAGGCCGCAACTGCACCATAACCGCCAAGCTGAGCAAATCAGCAGTTTCAGTCCAGCAGCCCAGCATGCGGATTTTGAGCGTGAGTTAGGAAGCGGTCGTCAGTACTTGGTAATTGGCAAGAAGCGTCATCTCAGTGCCGCGCAAGGCAGATTGCGGCGGACACCAAGAGTCTTCTCGCGATGTGTTTTCTGTTCGACTATAGGGATCCCTCTCCCGCTTTCGCGGCAATCGGGATTGCAGAAACAACTATTCCAGTCCCGCCTCACGCATACGCTGATTGTGGTTGTCATACGAAATCTGCTGGATGCGTTCCCGGTCAAGGCCGAGCGGGTTCGGCGTGAAGACAAAATCCGTCCGACGAGGAATGTTCGCGGCCTGGGTCATAAATAGTTCGCGAACCGGCGCCACATGCTCAGGGTATTTGATCAACTGTTCCCGAAGAAAATCCATGCCATGAACCAGATGGCGGCCTTCGTCCGAGCGGATCAGCTTAATGCCTTCCAGCAGGCGCGGAAACAAGCCAGTCTTCGCCAGTAGGTCTTCAAAAAATTCATATCCAGTGAGGGCCATGGTGCCCTCTACTACGGCCATATAATGGCAGGCGAATAGGCCAAGCACCAATGGAAGGTCGCCTTTGCCGCTGGTGAGTGCCTGTCCAATGGCTTCGCCGCGTTGCCGGAGCTCATCGAGCAAAACGCCTTTGTATTCGGGGACGAGATAGGCGGAGGTATCTACTTTGCCGAAGACTTCCTGAAAGTAGCGTTCAAAAAACTCCGCGTGCTTTACTTCTTCAAATATCTGTGTGGAAAGAAACATGCGCCGGTCGAGATCCGGCATGGCCAGCATGAACCAGGCAAGGGTATCTGAGACGCTGACTTCTCCCTCATAAAACAGGGCGCAGGTCTTAATGAGCTGTTCACGCTGTTCTTGATTGAGCATCTGCCAATGGGCTTTGTCTTCCGTCAGGTCAATCTTTGCCGGGTCCCAGGCGCCGAGCGTTTTTGCGATGTTATAGAGTTGGCGCGGTGATTTGGGAATATGAGCGGCCGTGGACATAAATAGACCTTCGCACAAGTAATAACATTATCACCGAGAATATGGGATGAAATGCCTCTGCTTATGTCGATGCTCGCGCGGACGAAGTCTGCGAATTTATGAACGAAAATAAGCAGGAAACAAGAAGAATTTTTGTATCCGGGGATAAGTACAATCATCTGATTCGATTGTTAATCAAGGAGGTAGTATGGCTGCACAGCCACAGACATTCCAGCAAGAGAGCAGAAACATCAGCCAGGCAATTCTGCCGGAGTTTGACCAGGAGATGGCCAATACGCGCAAGTCACTGGAGCGCGTTCCGGAAGATAAATTTGGCTATAAGCCGCACGCCAAATCTATGACTCTGGGCGGGCTGGCAACGCATCTGGCAACGATGAACCACTGGGCCGAAGCCATTTTTGGCCAGGATAGTTTTGACGTGAGCACAGCTCCGCCCAACCCAGAATTCAAAACGCGGGCAGAAGTGCTGGCGTCCTTTGACCAGACCACTGCGCTCGCGCGTAAGGCCATCGCAGATTCAACTGATGCTCATTTTATGAAGCCATGGTCGCTGAAAGCCGGTGGCAATACCATTTTCACGCTTCCTCGGGTGGGAGTGGTGCGCAGCTTTTTGCTGAATCATGGCATTCACCATCGCGCGCAATTGGGCGTTTACCTGCGGCTGAATGACATTCCTGTTCCTTCGATTTACGGTCCATCGGCTGATGAAGGGAATATGTAGGATTGGCCGGCGGGTTGGCGAGCTTTGCTGGGCAGCCGTTGAACGAAGATGCCGCCTAAAAAACTACAGGCCTCGGTTTCAGCCGAGGCCTGTTTAAGAGCCCTAATCTGACCGGGTGCTTTCCCCCGAAACCACCAGCCAGATTCTTGATGCACAGTGATCATTGCAGGGATGGGAAAAAGCAACAAGAGTACCGAGGTAACATATGGGACGGCGTTGCAAGGCCATCGACTGCCGTAAGAAACGCGGCAACCCGCCGGAATGACTCAGCAAAAAACCTTAACTTCTAACGCTGCCTTGGGATACACTCTTTTTACGCCTATGACTGCCATCCTCTAATTCGGTTCTTTCTGTAGTAACTCCTCACAATCAGGACCCTGGACGTGTGTGTGCGCTTGTCCGCGCGAACGCGCTGGTTTCCGCAACCGAATTGGAGCGTACCGAATGCTGCAAAAAGCAGGGTGGAATGAGGTTTGGGAAGCGAAATTTGCTGATTTTGCCGGAAAAGGCCTAAGGCCGGCGCGTGTTCTGGCGCAACACAGGCACAGCTATTCATTATGGACAGAATCGGGCGAGGCCGACGCGGAGATCGCGGGTGCGCTGCTGTACCGCGCCGAACCGGGTGGTCTGCCCGCTGTGGGTGATTGGGTGGCCGTTCGGCAGTATGCGCCGAGCGATGTGGCCATCATCACAGATGTTTTACTGAGAAAGACGAAGTTTTCCCGCAAGGCGAGCGGGCCAACCGGGGAAGAGCAGGTCATTGCCGCGAACGTAGACTTGCTGTTTATTGTTTGCGGGCTGGACCATGACTACAACCTGCGTCGGCTGGAACGCTATCTGGTGGCGGCGGCACAGAGCGGAGCAAAGCCGGTCATCGTGCTCAACAAAGCCGATCTCTTTGAGGCCGATTTAGGCACCGATCTGCAAGCGCGGATTGCAGAAGTGAAAGCCATTGCAGCAGAAGTTCCCGTGTTGGCGATCTCGGCAGTCAGTGAGACTGGTGGCGGCCAAGCGACAGAGGCGTTACTGCCGATGATCGCTGCGGGGGAAACCGCGGCGCTGGTTGGATCTTCTGGCGCAGGCAAATCGACAATCGTGAATCAGCTTTTAGGAACTGCGGCCCAGGCGACGCAACCGACACGCGAATGGGATAGCCGCGGTCGCCACACAACGACGCATCGGGAGTTGTTCTTTTTGGCTAACGGCGGATTGGTTCTGGATAATCCGGGAATTCGGGAACTGCAACTATGGGCACAAGATTTTGGGCAGGGAAGCCGGAATCACCCACAAACTACGGCAGTGGGTGAGGCTTTTCCGGAGATTGAAGCGCTGGCAGCGGCGTGTACTTTCCGTGACTGCACCCACATCGCGGAGCCTGATTGTGCCGTGCGCGAAGCTCTGGCGTCCGGTGAAATCGAAGATGCGCGTTGGCGCAGCTATTTGAAGTTGCTTCGCGAAATGCGGCATGCGGCGGCGCAGGTGGACCCAAATCTGCGTCGGACGGAAAAAGAGCGATGGAAGAAGCTGTGCAGCGGCGTGAAGCGCAACCAGAAGCGGAAATGACAGTTTGCCTTTGACTCATGCATGCAAGGCGGCAACGTATTGCATGCGTCATTCGGGCAGGAAGATGGAGAAAACTGTTCCACTCTGTCCGGGGGCAACGCAGCTGCGCAGAAGAATGTTGCCGCCGTGTTTCTGCACAATTTCCCGTGACACCCAAAGGCCCAGCCCCGTGCCGACGTCCTCCTTTGTAGTGTAAAAAGGCTCGAAAAGTTTTTTGCGATGTGCCGGCGAGATGCCGCTGCCTGTATCAGCGATAACAATTTTTCCGCCCGGGCGTTGTGAATTGGTCAGCTCCCTGGCGTGATGCACGCGAACGCGCAGCGCTCCCTCCGCCGGCAGCGCATCAATCGCGTTGGCAACCAGGTTGGAAACTACTTGGCGAATTTCTCCAGGCAGCCCGGTGACATGCACGGTTTCATCGTACTCACGGGATAGCTGGATGTTCTTGGCCTGGATACGCGGCAAATATAAAGACAGCGCTTCTTCTACGATTTTCGGCAGGTCCATGAGATGAGGCGAAGTGGTGTCACGATAGAAGCCAAGCGTCTGCCGTGTCACGTGCGCGATTCTCGCCAGTTCGTGCTCCGCCTGCGCAACGTAACTGCGCGCGCTGTCGTCCCACTGATTGTTCACACGCAGGATATAAAGCAGGTTGGTGACAGCTTCCAGCGGGTTGTTGATTTCATGCGCAATGGTGGCGGCCAGGCGTCCTGCTGCAGCCAGCTTTTCTGATTTGCGGAGCGCATCTTCAGCAAGCTTGTTATTCGTGATATCCATTGCCACGCCCAGCATTCGTTCCGGTTCCCCGGCTTTGTCAAAGATGGCACGACCGCGCGCGCCAATCCAGTGCACGCTGCCATCGGGGAACGTGGTGCGATATTCAGTTTCATAATCACCTTTACCCGCCAACGCCTCCTGCAGCGTGCGCTGCACCGCATCACGGTCTTCAGCGTTGATGAAGCTCATCCAGTTTTCAAAGGTGGGATCGACGGAGCCAACGGCGCGCCCATGCAACAACCAAATACCATCAGCCCACCATAGCTCGTTGGTCTTTACGTTCCACTCCCATGAGCCAAGGCGCGCGGAGACCTGCGCAAATTGCAGGCGACGCTCACTGTTCAGCAAAGCTTCACGGGTACGGCGCGCTTCTGAGATGTCCTGGAAAATCACCGTGAGGCCAGGCGCTCCGGGATAGCCGGAAACTTTGTACCAGCAGTTGAGCCTCGTGTAATACATCTCAAAATGGACAGGCTCGTGGTCGCGCATTGCCTTTTTGAAATTCACATCGAGATCGGTACCAATAAGGTCAGGGAACATCTGCCACACGTTCTTTCCCGTCATCTCCGCTACGGTGGAACCATACAGCCGCGCGCCGGCAGGATTTACGTAAGAGACAGTCCAGTCTGGCCTATAAAAAATAAAACCTTCTGTGATGGTTCTGAGCGTTTCCGCCAATTGGGTCTGGCTTCTGATTGCGGCCATTTGGGCCGTGGACTTTTCCAAGGCAACGCTGGTAATCACCAACGAAACAATGAAAAAAAGAAGCACCTGAATGAGATTGCCTGGGCCAAAGCGGAAAGAGAAATACGGAGGCAGGAAGAAGAAATTACCGGAGATGCCCGAAAGCACCGTCACCAGGACGGCGGGTCCAAAGCCGCAGAGCCGCGCCGTTAACGCCACAGCGGCAAAAAAGAAAAAGAAAGGAAGCCGTTGACCGGCGATGGGCAGAAAATTTGCCAACAGCGCCGTCAACCAGAAAAACAGCGCTATGCCATACCGCAGAACAGGATTCTCGCGGTACAAATCGAGACCTGAAAGCCGGTGTAGGAGCCCATCCATTGCGAACCCATTCTAGCCTAATCAGAGCAGCAGAACGGGCGGGGGAAAGAACCTTACCACTGATTAACAGAGCGGGTGATCGGAAATCCTACCGCTGATGAACGCAGATGAAGAAGGATTACCAACATCCCCGAAATTGAAATCAACACCTACCACAGAGCCACAGAGGCACGGAGAAGCAAGCCTGCCATTGATCTTTTGTCGCCCAAGAGGGAACTCTGGCGGTTACTGTTGGCTGTGAGAACCGAAGCCCGCTCATCCTTCCGCCAATGTTGCGAAAGGATGAGGAGCCCCAAGTGAAGTGGGCACAGCGGGGATCTAGCTGGCTTTTGCGGTGACTGCGATCGGGTGAACCAACGTCACGATAAAACGCGCCACACCGTTCATCGGGATGAAATCGTAGGTTTCACGGACTCCGGTGGCAGGAAACGAGTCCGGTCCTTTGAAACGTGTGTTGATGCCGTCAGTGGAGAAGGCCTGCGACGTTCCAATGCCGGGAAGCTCAATTACAGGCAGGAGAACGCTGAAATCAGTTCCACCCGTATCAATGCTGGTATATGTTGTAACGGTGACCAAAGTCCCGATGCCAATTTCCAGGACGCGAACGGCGCTGCCGGAAAAGGTCTTGGTGTGGCCGTTCTCAGTGTAGGAAACAAATGGCTGGCCCAGGAAGTTGTGTTTCACGTAGGTGAAGGTGAGGCCACCGCCTTGCAAAGTGTATTCATTCGGTTGTATTGCTGACATTTCTACTCCTTTCTTGTTTGCTGATCGTTAGTCTTCTACTTCCCTGGAATGTGGACGAAGCCGCCGTGAACCCGGCATGGACGAAGATCAGCGAATTATTAAATTTAAGGGCGCGTCGTCCTGGAAGCCGGCATTTTCTCCGGCTATAGATGGAGTGATTCAGGAGAGGAAAGTGTTTCAAAGAAAATCGCCTTAAGAAGGAAAATTTACCACTGATTAACACCCATGAAGATCGGGTGATCGCGCGTGATCTGGTGATCGGGAAAATCGGGTCATCTGAACAACTCACCACTGATTCGCAATGATTGACTCTGATCTGAAAGAAGCGGGAGAGGAGACATAGCCGTGCTACGTCCCTACGTTGGAAATCGCTAGCCAGGTCGGCGAATCGCGGGGCAAAGCATTCTCTGCCGGAAACAGCATGGGCTGTATGGGCGCAAAAACGTGCATCGAAACGCAAGTCTTAGTATCCTGTTAAAGACATGGCATCGGAAAACTCATTCGACATCGTTAGCAAAGTGGACTTGCAGGAGGTCTCCAACGCGATTCAGAATGCGCTGAAGGAGATCCACACGCGGTTTGACCTGAAGGATTCAAAGTCTGACATTCAGCTTGAGGGCAAAGAAGCCATGGTGCTATCTTCCGCCGATGAATACAAGTTGAAAGCCGTGACGGACATTTTGCAAAGCAAGCTGGTGAAGCGCGGCGTGCCGATCAAGGCTCTGAGCTATGGCACAGTTGAACCGGCGGCAGGATCGAGCGTTCGGCAGAAAGTCACGATGCAGCAGGGAATCCCGATTGAGAAAGCACGCGAGATTGTGAAGGCGATCAAGGATTCAAAAAAGAAAGTGCAGGCCTCGATCCAGGGCGATACGGTGCGTGTGAGCGGCAAAGATCGTGACGCGTTGCAGGAAGTGATTGCTTTGCTGCGCGCCCATGACTTTGGCATTGATATGCAGTTTACGAATTACAGGAACTAAAACGCTTTCACCACAGAGGGCACGAAGGAACACAGAGGTTAGGCGTGGCTTTGGCAAGAGTTGTCGATCGCCGAAGCAGATCATCAGATAACGGAAAACGCGCGGCGAAGTTGCAGAGCAGTAAAGCGATCCAGGATTGAAGCACAACCATAAAAGGACCCTGTTTGAGTTCATCGGCGACAACCAGTGCCAAAGAAGTTTTCGAGCTGTTGCGTGACGACTTGGCCGCGATCGAGCGCGAGTTTGGCCGCGATACGGTCTCAAGCGTGCGCGCGATCACCGATATCGGCGAACACCTGCGCGCGGGTGGAGGTAAGAGGATACGTCCGGTGCTGCTGTTGCTGGCGGCCAAGCTGTTTCCCCATGAAGAGACCAGCGCCATCAAGCTGGGCGCCGTGGTGGAGATGCTGCACACCGCAACGCTGGTTCATGATGACATTATTGATGAAGCGAAGACGCGGCGCGGCCGTCCGGCGGCTAACACCAAGTGGGGAAATTCAAAGTGCGTCCTGGCGGGCGACTGGCTCTACATGCAGGCCTTTAAGATTGCTGTGCAGGAGCGCAATTTCCGCGTCCTGGATGTGCTCATCGACTTGACGCAGCAGATGGTTGAAGGAGAACTGCTGCAAATGGAAAAGCTGGGCAAGATCATCTCTCTGGAAGAGCATTTCGACTTGATCTTCCGCAAGACAGCTTGTCTGTTTTCTGTGTCAACGCGGCTGGGAGCGCTGATCGGCAACGCGACGAAAGAGCAGGAAACCGGACTGGGCGAATACGGACGCAACCTCGGCCTGGCGTTTCAGATCGTGGATGATGTGCTGGATTTGACCGCGTCAGAAGAAGTGTTGGGCAAGCCGGTGGCGAGCGATTTGCGCGAAGGCAAGGTGACGATGGCGGTGATCCATGCGCTGCAACACTGCACTCCGCAGGAGCGCAAACTGGTTGAGACGGTGCTGGAAGAGCGCGCGTTCGTGAGCGTGAAGCATGAGCAGATACTTGAGATGCTGAACCGCTATGAATCAATCTCGTACGCGTATGATGCAGCGGCTAAGCATGCTGAACTGGCCCGGAAAGCTATTTGCACCTTTCCGGTGTCGGAGATCAAGCGCGCGCTGCTGTCGATTCCGGATTTTGTGGTCGAGAGAAACAGTTAGCAGGATCGCGCAAGATGTGCGCACACCATTGTTGAGCACGCATGGCGCAGCTCTTATACTTAATCGTGGAGGATAAAACTTGGCTCTTTCTGTTGTAATCGTGGACGACGAGCAGCTCGCGCGTGAAGAATTGAGCTATTTGCTTAAGCCCATCGATGACGTAACGGTAGTCGCGCAAGGCCACAACGGGATTGAGGCCGTGAATCTCGTAAAGGAGCTTTCTCCAGATTTACTTTTTCTTGATGTGCAGATGCCTGGGCTTGACGGATTCGGCGTTTTGAAAAAGCTGATCGACAAAAAAGTCGCTCTTCCGCAAATTGTTTTTGCCACGGCATTTGACCAGTATGCCGTTAAAGCCTTCGAAGTTAATGCTATCGATTACATCCTTAAACCGTTCGATAAGAAACGTGTCAATGCTGCGGTAGAAAAAGCCAGGAAGAAAGTTCAAGGCGCTCCCACCGATCAGCAACGATTGGACACGCTGGTCAAGATCCTTGAATCTCACCGTCCGCAAAATTCCAAAGTGCTTCTCCGCAGCGCAGGACGCCTCTTGCTCGTCGACCAGAAAGACCTCTGCTTTGCCTCTATTGAAGATGGCATCATCAGCGTGGTTGCTACCAATCTTGAAGGTCAGTCCAACTGCCGCACACTTGAAGAATTACTTGAAGGGCTTGATCCCGAAACTTTTTGGCGTGCGCACCGTTCATTTGTGGTGAACATTAACCGGATCAAAGAAGTTGTGCCATGGTTCAAGAGCTCTTACCAACTCCGAATGGACGATCGCAAGCAAACTGAAATTCCCGTGAGCCGCGCCCAGACCAAGCGGCTGCGCGAACTCTTCGGTCTCTAGCTTAACCGCGTTTCAGGGACCACCACGAACTCCAACCTGCGTGAACCCCGCAGTACAATGAGCCGCGTCGCCACTCCAATTTTGTCCTCACTCAAGAGCCGATGCAGCACATCGACGCCTTCCACTGGCTCTCCGCTTAGGCTTACGATCACGTCGCCTTCCTGTAAACCCGCTTTGTACGCAGGGCTCTCAGGCTCTGCTGAAAGAACCAGCGCGCCCGTTGTAGTTTCGAGCTCATAATGACGCGCAATGATTTTGTTCAATGCTGCTGTCTGCGCCTGTACCCCAATGTAGCTGCGCCGGACGCGGCCAAACCGGATCAATTTGCTGGCAATAAACTGCGCCGTATTAATGGAGATGGCGAAACACAGTCCTTGCGCCGGCAGTATCGTCGCTGTATTCACGCCTACAACTTCGCCTTGCGAATTCACCAGAGGTCCACCTGAGTTGCCGGGATTCAATGCCGCATCAGTCTGGATCACGTCTTCAATCAGCCGACCTGACTGTGACCTCAAACTGCGTCCCAGCGCGCTTACCACGCCGGCAGTCACGGTGTACTGAAATCCATAAGGGTTGCCGATGGCCACCACAAGCTGGCCAACGCGTATCCGGCGTGAATCGCCTAGCTTTACGCTGTGCAAGATAGGCGCATCAATTCGTACCAAAGCCAAATCCGTGTCGGGATCCTCGCCGATGAGTTGAGCGTTGAAGTCTCCAGAATCGGGCGTCGATACTGTGATTCTCTCGCCGCCATGAACCACGTGGCTATTCGTAAGGATGAAGCCATCCGGCGTAAAGATGAACCCTGACCCGCTTCCGCCGCGCCGTTGTTTGTTTTCCACCTGTATGCGGACCACAGAAGGGCTCACCGACTCCGCTACAGTTGTCACAACGCGCGAGTAAGCGTCCATCGCTTCAGCTTCACTGGCAATCCTGGTTGCGGATTGTGCGTCGGGACCGGGGAAAGAAATCAAAGAATGTCTGCTGCTCATACAGACCCATTTGATAATGTGGTCCGACAAAAGATTCAGAGTCGTTGTTGCCCGAATCGAAATGGAGATAAGCCACCCAAATTAACCAGGGATATGACCTGTGTCGCGACGTCTCAAATCCCCGTTTACAATGGCCTCCGTGACTGATCTGAGAGGCAAAACGGTTTTCATCACTGGCGCGGCACGTCGCTTGGGTAAAGCTATCGCGATTGCCATGGCCCAGGCTGGCGCGAACGTTGCATTTACTTTTCGATCCTCCGCAAATGAAGCGGCTCAAACACTAAGAGAGATCGAAGCCAAAGGTGTTCAGGCACTCGCTTTCCAATGCGATCTTCGCCGGCCTGCAAGCGCCCAGGAAGCTGTCAACGAAGTCCTGAAGCGTTTCCGGCAAATGGATGTGCTCATCAACAACGCAGGTGTCTTTGAAACTGCAAATATTGAAGACATTACGGCTGAACAATGGGATGAAGTCTTTGCCGTCAACGTCCGTGCGCCATTCCTTGTTTCGCAAAGTTGCATTCCGTCTCTGCGTGGCACGCATGGCCGCATCATCAATCTAGGATCGCTCGGCGGCCAGAAGCCGTGGGCCACACACGCGCATTATTGTTCTTCCAAAGCAGCACTGCACATGCTTACGCAAGTCATGGCCAAGGCACTCGCGCCAGAGATTGCCGTCAACTGCGTGGCGCCGGGCATGATCGATTCTGGCGCAGGAGAAAAGGATCCGTCGTTGCTTCAGCGCCTGGCCGCGCACACCCCGATGAAGAAGAATGGATCGCCTCAGGATGTCGTGAGTGCCGTTATGTATTTTGCTACCGCGCCGCACTTCATCACCGGGCAGGTGCTCACCGTCGACGGTGGGCTGGCACTGCGCTGAGGATTTTCACCGCAAAGGGCGCAAAAAGAAATTGGTAATTGAGTAATCGGGTAATTTGAAATTGAAAACTTGAGTTCCACAATGGGTTCCAAATCACCGATTACCGGATTACTTAATTTTCAATTTCCAGCGCTGCAACCTCTCGCCTCTAACCAGAAAAATCTCCGAATTCTGCCCAAATCCTGCTTGAATTCTCTTTTTATTCGCTATATGATGTATGTGTAAAGAGCATCCGGAACATCCTTCTGGGAAGAAGTGGAGGAATGCAAGAAACCGGGCCAATTGATTAGCCGTCCTCGGATTTTGCCAGGGTTTGCTAGCAACAAGGCGAGACCGGTGAACTTGAGAAGCAAGGGCTATTCATTGGCAAAGATCGCTACGCTCGTATGAAAGCACATCTAACACTGATAGAGGGACACATGACGGCTCTGAAGAAAAATCCTGCCAGCGTTCGACCCGATGAACTCACTAAATCCGCATCGGCACCATCATCCATCTTGGGCTCCAGATTCAATATCGATAAGGTGAAAGCGTTCGTTGCGGAATTGGAGGTCCCCTTCAGCCCTTCGCTGATCGAATGGCGGGTGGTAAAGGTGAGCGAAGACCGGAGTCGGGGGCAGGTCATTCCGTATGCTGATCAGCGGGCGTACACGGACCGCCTGAATGAGCTTTTTACACCGGCGGGGTGGACGCGAAAATATACCGTCCATACCAGCGCCACCTTTGAGCGCAGCCGGGACAACAAAGTTGCGGCCAAGGTGTTTGTCACATGCGAACTAACGATCCATGGAATCGGTTCCCATTCTGCCACCGGAGAAGAATGGACTGACAATGAAAACGCTGGAACCAGCGCGGAAGCGCAGGCCTTTAAGCGCGCATGCTCCTGTTTTGGGCTGGGAAGATACCTTTATAACTTCAACGCCGTATGGGTGGACTTGGATGAACACGGGCATCCTTCGGAAATGCCGCAGCTTGGCGGCTGGGCAACGCCCGAGGCATGGCGAAAGGGCTTACGCCCGTCACTCCACGGCGAATCTCATGCGGTCAAGCCGTCAGCCTTAGCCGAAAAGAAGAAAAATTCCAGACCCGACGAGCCGAGTGTTCCGCCTGAAGACAGGCAGCTGATTCAGCAGATTGAAGCCATGGCCCAGCCGCTAGGCAAAGCCATGTACCGGGGATTGTTGAAAACAATAGCGCGCGTTTGGCAGCCCTCAGATATACGCGACCGTGCGGTGCTGGAGAAAGTTTTGGCCACTATGCAGTCGGCCGCTCAGGGGCTGCGCCGGCTGGAAGCGGCGCAGGAGCGGATTGGATCTGAAGCCACAAAGGCGCTCATGAACTCAATGCATGTCAGATCTGTGGCGCAAGTGGACAATCTGGAAACCCTCCGGCAGCTTGTGCACGCCCTTGAACAAAGCGAAGAGCAGACAAGCGCCTCATAGGCGAGCGTCTATTACGAAAGAGTCAAAGATTTTGAATTCTCATTCACTCTTCATTGAAGATGATCGCGCAATTTTTCTTTATGTCCTTTCAAAAAGCAGTGGGAAATTGCATTTATGAGCTGCGGGAGCGCACGGGGCTCACAGTAGAGCAGCTCGAGGAAAGATCTGGGCTCTCCAGCAGCCGCCTCACGGCGATCGAACGCGGCGAGGTGGACATCAAACTTGGAACTCTGCTGCTTCTTGCGATGTCTCTGGACGTCACGCTCCCGGAAGTGTTCGGTTCTATTGCGGGAAAGCTGGGCAGTCCAAAAGCACCGACGAAAGGACGTCTCATCGCCTTCCCAAAACTGAGCAAGGCGCAAAGCAAACCGTAATCATCGCTGGCTTACAAACGCCTTCACAACAATTGCTCGCGGATCTTTACCCAGCGGGATCATGGTTTCAAGCACGGGCAGCTCGGGCTGCGATTTGCCTTTGCTGTCAATCAACGAGAGCACAGTCATGTCGCCGCTCCCAGTATTTACCACGAGTAAAAGCAGCTGGTTTGGTGAAAAGGCCATGCTTTCCGGATGGCTTCCCACGGGCACGGACGCCGTGCGCTTGCCATTGTCAATGCTATACACGGCAACTGAATCCGAACCAAAATTCGCCACATAGAGCAGCGCATTGTCCGGCGAAACCAGGGCGCGTGCGGGATGGTCCCCGATCTGGAAGGTATTGTTCACTTCATTAGTTGAGGTAACGATTTCAGAAATTGAACTGGCGTCATAGTTGGGCACAAAAGCTTCGCCGCCGTCTGGCTTCACCACAATCTGCACAGGGGTCTTGCCCACGTCGAGAAGGGTTAGTAACTTGTCGGTCTTCAGATCGACCACGCCAATCTGCTTGGATTCACTGCATGCCACAAACACTTTGCTGGAATCCGGAACAATTGCCAGCTCTACCGGTTTTGCGCAAACGCTCACCTTGTTGCGGAGCGCCAGTTTCTGCGTGTCCACAATCGCAATGGCGTCCTCATCTCGCAGCGCAACAATCGCCAGCTTGCCGTCCCGGGTTAGTCGAGCCAAATTGCTTCCATTGCCGGTCGAAATATACTTGATCACCCTGCGCTGGTCCAGATCGATCACTGACAAGTTGGCGGAGCCGGAGTTCGCCACATACGCCCGCTTGCCATCAGAAGAAACCTCGACAAAGAATGGCGCACGATGAATTCCAATCGTCGAAACCACCTTGTTGGTTTCCGCGTCAATCACGCTGACGTTATTGGACTCTGTGTTGGCAACGTAGATTTCATTCTTTCTGGGATTTACCGCCAGCCTTTCCAGCACATTGGGATCCTAAGCTTAG
>JADMIO010603839.1_pt1 | contig 108929 bp, 84 predicted proteins | sample 8958161 | NCBI WGS metagenome assembly JADMIO01 (sample SAMN16585339, study PRJNA669376) | soil metagenome | isolation source: Crop rotation soil | place: USA: Cullars Rotation, Alabama | collected 2011
CCGCGACTTCAAGTCACGTGAATTCCAAGCTTCGGATCCCACTGTGCTGGAAAGGAGTGTCCCTTTCTCATGCGGACTAATAAAGAAAACTCTCAAGCTCATCGCCGTCAGTCTCCCGGTGATCGCTGTAACACTCCTCGCCGGCTACGGCCTGAACAAAATACAAACTCACCCCACAATCGTGACCACAGTACGTTATTTGTTGCTGGCGGTCGTTGCGCCCCTGCTCACGATTCAACTCTGGATCGCCATCAGCAATTCCGGACTGCGCGTTCTCGTAAAGAGCGGGCGCAAAGTGTTGAGCAGGACTTTCGCACCGCAGTCGATGTTTGTTTATGCGTGCGGCTTTTTGATCTTTGCCGTAGCTCCTTACTTTCTGATGCAAAAGCCTGTGCCCATCACGCGGCCGTGGCTGGAACTTTCAATCCTGATCCTGCGACTCAGTATCAGCGCGCTGCTCATCCTGCTCGGATGGGTGACGACCGTCGGCGCAATCTCAGTCCTCAGCCGGACGGCGCACAAGGAGTGAGATGACGAAGCTGCTCCGCGTAGTCGCCGTGGCGGCAAGTGTAGCCTTAGCTCTTGCCTTTGCGCTTTCGCGCAATCTTCACGACGCTCCGAAGATAGAGCCGCCGGACGACCTGGACCAACGCCTTCAGTCAGCCGCCGGCAACGCGTTGGGCGAACGTGAAGGAGCGATCGTCGTAATCGATCCGCAAACCGGACACTTGAGAGCCGTCGTCAATCCACACCTCGCGTTTCAGCAGGCATTTCCTCCCGGTTCGGCGATAAAACCCTTTACCGCACTCGCTGCTCTGCGCAGCAACACAATCGCACCCGGCACACGTATGCGCTGCCGGAAATACAAGCGTGAGGACGTCGTAGATACTTGTTCTCACCCCGCCAACCTTGGCCCATTCAATCCCACTGAAGCTCTGGCCTATTCCTGCAACTACTACTTCGCCAAAGTCGGAGAGAAGCTCGACGGAGAAAGCTTTGCCCGCATGCTCTCTGAATTCGGATTTGGCCAAGCCACCGGAATTGACGACGACAATGAGTCGCCCGGCGTGCTGGCTCGTACACGGTGGCAACCCGAGAGTGCCATTGGCGAAGGTTCGTTTCTGCAAGTCACGCCGATCCAAATGGCGATGGCTTACACAGCACTCTTCAACGGCGGCAGGTTATTCAGGCCTACTACCGGCTCGACTCCGCGACTTCGCACACAACTTCAGATCGCCGGTGAAGAGAGAGCAATCCTGCTTGAAGGGATGCGTGGCGCCGTAACGTTCGGCACCGCCGAGAAGGTAGACCTCGATTCCCTTCCCGCTTACGTCGTAGGTAAGACCGGAACGGCCACTCCGCTGCAAGGCTTTCGCTCGCAAGGGTGGTTTGCAGGCGTCGCCTTTGCGCCCAACACTCCGGCTGAGCCCGCGAAGGCGCAGCTCGTAGTTGTTGTCTATCTTCGGAAAGCTCACGGCTCCGACGCCGCCGCAGTTGCACGCGCGATCTTCGAAGAGTTTACGCACAGTTCGGCGACCGAATCGATCGAGGTCTCCGTCCATCAGGTATCCGAAAACTCAACGCGCCGCATGGCACTGGAGGATTACGTGCTTCAGGTTGTGTCGAGTGAAGCAAGCGTCGAAGACGAACCCGAAGCACTCAAAGCTTTAGCCATCGCAGCTCGTACTTACGCGTTGAAAAACATCGGCCGTCATGAAGCCGAAGGTTACGACTTCTGTAGCACGACACACTGCCAGCGCTTTGAATCAGTCAATCCTCGGCCCGCGCTGGCAGTCGCAGTCAAAGAGACTGCCGGCCTCGTGCTGCGCGACGATCGCGGTCAAATCATCGATGCTTATTTCAGTGCTTCGTGCGGTGGCATGACTGCAAATGTCAAAACACTATGGGGAGTTGAAGCTCCGGAGTACCTGCGTGGCGTGCGAGACAGCTATTGCAGCTCGGGTTCTCACTATCGTTGGACCGATGTGATCGCGTCGGATCGATTGGCCGGCGCCTTGCGCAGCGATCCGCGGACAGATGTCGGCCAAACAATTCGCGCTTTATCAGTCGCTAAATACGACAGCACCGGACGCGCCGAGCTGATTTCGATTGCCGGCGATCGCACGCGCGCGATAAGTGGTTGGGAATTCAAGTTAATAGTTGGCCGCTCGCTGGGCTGGAATGTTTTGAAGAGTTCGCGCTTCAACGTTTCGCGCGTTGGATCGCAGTTTGTATTTCGCGGCGGTGGTTTCGGACACGGTCTCGGTTTGTGTCAGGAAGGCTCGCACGCGATGGCCGATAACGGATATTCGTTTCAACAGATCCTGGCGCACTACTTTCCGGGCACGAGTGTCCGCGAATATCGAAACGACCTCTCGACGGAACGAAGCTCTCACTTTCGCGTGGTCCACTCGCAAACGATCGACTCGGGAGACATTGAACGCGTGCTCAACCTGCTTGAAACAATTCGCGCCGACCTCTTACGTCGCGTCGCATCGGCTGGAATCGAGGCGCAATTTCCGAATCTGGAAATAGTCTTCAACGAAACCACCGGCGACTTTGTCGGTCGCACCGGCATGCCTCCATGGGCGGCCGCGGCAACCAAAAGGAACAGGATCGAACTCCAACCACTCAAGCTGCTGAGACGGCGCCGGATTCTCGAAACAACTCTGCGCCACGAGCTCGTACATGTACTCATTGACGCACTCGGCGGCGGTCAAACGCCACGCTGGTTAACCGAAGGAATGGCGCTCTTTTTAGCCGGCGAAGGAAGATTGCTCGATCAAAAGAGCTCGATGCCGGTGGCAATGGTCGAAGAAGCGCTCGCTGCTCCGAAATCAGCCGGCGAAATGAAGTCGGCGTACGCCGCCGCTTACAACCTCGTAAAAGAACTGATCCGCAGCGAAGGCGAGAAGAAAGTTTGGAACAGAGTGGCGGATCGAAGGTATAGTCTTTAGCCACGAATTACACGGAAGGCGAGACTCCCATGAAAGCCATATTGTTGCTGCTCCTAATCCTCCCCATCACTACCGCCGCTCAGCAGAAACGTCCAATACCCCCCAAACCGCAACCGAAAGCGACGCCTGCTCCGACGTTCGACACCTTGCTGCCCGCAGACTCTTACAAGATCTACGTCGAGGTGAGAGGCGCCGGCCAGTTAGTACGCTCCAGCGCGGTCAACGAGCTGCTCGAGCCGGTGCTGAAATTCGCCGGACCACCGAAAGAGTTCAAGTCGATCGTGAAATGGCTAAACGCGCATGCGGACGAGGTGATGACCTCGCGCCTGCTGGTTGCTACCTGGAGCAGGAACCCAAACCTTCCCGAAACAATCGTCGCTATCGAGTTTGCTTCGGTGGAGGAAGCGACCAAGTTTACAACTCCGCTAAATGAGTTTCTGCCCACTGTGCTGCCGGCTCCGGCGCCGGACGCATCACCCGACAAACAAAAGCCGGCCACGCCTCCGGCGCCCGGCTTCAACTTGCAGCGACTCGGTTCACTGGTCCTGATAACTCCGAAGCCATGGACCATGAAGCAACTGCAGCCCGCCGGCAGCAAGCTGCTCGCCGAGGATCCCAACTTCCGTGCAGCGCACAATCGCTTCAGCTCCGAGCCCGTCTTCGTTTACCTCGACGTAAAAGCGCTCGAACGAGAAGAAGAAGAGCGCCGCAAAGGCTACGAAGCAGCGGCGCGGGAGGAAGCAGAGCGAGTAAAACAAGCAGCGGCCACAGAGGAGAAGAAGGAAGCCGCCGAACCCGAAAAGCCTGAAGAGGAAGAGAACGCCGCTTTCGTACCGGAGCAGAATCCGAAACTTGTAGTCGGAGTCGCACCGGAAAAAACGCCGGAGCCCGATCCGATGTCGAGTGCTTTATCAAACCTGGCAATGTCGTTCTTTGGCGGCGAGTCTGACTGGCCCGACGCTGTTGCCCTTGCTCTGTCTTTTGAAGGCGATTCCATTGAACTGCGAGGTTTGCTCGTCAACGCTCCCGGTGAGAAAAGTGACACCGTGCCGTTCTGGCCCAAGTTGATTCCCGGGATGGCGATCGCTCCCAAGTCGCCAAACATCTTTCCGGCTGACACTGAACTCTTTGTGATGATGTCGCTCGATCTGCCGCAGATCTACGCGGAGATGTCGAAGCCCGGACCAAGGCCTCAGGTTTTTAACAGTAATGGCACCAGGGTAAAAACCGAATTCGAGTCGCCCTTTGCGGCCATCGAAAACCGGCTGAAAATCAACATCAAAGACGATCTGCTGCCGTTGCTCGGTTCGGAGATCGCTATTCGCTTACCGATGCAGTGGGCGGGCATGGCGACGCTAGCAGTTCCCGGAGTAGCAACGGTGGTCCCGCAAACAAAAGAGAACCCACCGGTATTTGCAATCGAGGTACGAGACAAAGAACGCCTGCGCGCCTTGATGCCTAAGTTAATCGAATCGTTTGGCTTCAAAGGCGCGAACTCGTTTGCACAAACTGAACAACGCGAAGACACCGAGCTGGTATCGTACGCAAATCTATTCGCGTATGCCTTCGTCGGTGACTTCCTCGTGATCTCGACAGATGCCGCGACTACGCGCAAGATCGTCGACTCCTACTTGAAACACGAAACGCTTGCCGGAGACATTCACTTCAAAAACTACACACGCTGGCAGTCGCGACAGTTGTACGGACAGGTCTATATCTCTCCCTCTTTGATGGAGAGCTTTAAAGCCTGGGCCGCACAGCCGAGCCCAGCAATGAGCGATCAGACCAAGGCGTTTTTGACGAGCATCAGCACGTTGGCCCAACCGGTTACCTACTCGCTCACGAACGAGGGACTTGGGCCGCTGCACGAGCTGCACGTGCCGAAGAATCTTGTGCTGATGGCAGTCGCCGGCATCTCCGGAGCCACTAATCCGTCGCCCATGGTCCAGAAGGAGCAGATGGCCATAGGTACGATGTACATGATTGCTTATGCTGAGGAGAAGTTTAAGAAGTCGAGCGGCAGCTACGGGACGCTGGAGCAGTTGATCGCGGAGAAACTGGTTGAGAAGGAGATGATTGAGAATTCGGGCTACAGGTTTGACGTGACTGTCAGTGGCGATAAGTTTGAGGTGTCCGCGGCGCCGCTGGAGTATGGAAAGACCGGCAAGTTGTCGTTCTTCATTGACAACACGTTCACCATCCGCGGCGGCGATCGCAACGGCGCCTCCGCCACGGCTTCAGATCCACCGATACAATAAGCCACAGATTTACACGGATTTTCACAGATTCTCGATTTCGACTGGCTCGACGGGCTCGGACAGTTCGAAACCAAAGATCCGCGAATAAAAGTAAAGCTCGGCGTCGAGTGTTTTCTTGATGTTCTTCGCCTGACGGAAGCCGTGCTGCTCGCCCGGAAACGCCACGTACGCCACCGGAATTCCCTTCGCTCGGATCGCCTCAACCATCGTCTCAGCCTGGTTCGGCGGCACCACCTTGTCCTCAAGCCCCTGAAAAAAGATCACCGGACACGACAGCCGTTCAGGAAAGTTGATCGGCGAACGCTCGTAATAAATGTCCTTCCGATCAGGATACCGCCCGAGCAGACTCGTCAGATACTGCGACTCGTATTTGTGTGTGTCACGAGCCATCGACTCAAGGTCGCTGATGCCGAAGTGACTGGCCCCCGCTTTGAACCGGTTGCGAAACGTCAGCGCGCCAAGCGTCGTGTAACCGCCGGCGCTGCCACCCGTGATGATCAGCCGGTCGCCATCCACTTCGCCTCGCTCGGCAAGATAGCGTGCGCCATTCACGCAATCGTCAACGTCAACTATGCCCCACTTTTTGTTAAGACGTTCACGATACTGCCGCCCATATCCGGAGCTGCCACCGTAATTGACGTCGAGCACCGCGAATCCCCTGCTGGTCCAATACTGAATCAACAGGCTCAGCGCCGTCGAAGCCGCAGCCGTTGGTCCACCATGACTCTTCACGATCAGCGGCGGTTTCTCATTGTCCGGTCCACGGTAATCGGGATTCTGCGGCGGATAGAAGAACCCGTGCGCCGTGAGCCCGCCTTCAGTCGGAAACTCGATCGCCCGCGGCACAGAGAAATACTGCGGGTACGTTTCGAGATCGTTCGAGCGACGCAGCGTCTCGAACTGGCCCGTACCAAGGTCGAGCTTTACGATCGATACGACGTCCGTCGGCGAGCCGCCGCGAAACACCGCCTGGCCATTCGCCGCTCTCAGGTACTGAATGTCCGTGTAAAGACAATCAATCGGCCTCACGTTTCCGGTGCTCACATCGACCACCGCCAACGTCGAAACACCTTGATCGATGTGACTGCAAACAATCGTCTCAGCCGAGTCAAAAGCATAAGCCGAAATCCCGAGCACCCACTGCGGCACGCCCAGTTCAGCCTTCGCCTGGTAGACGTTCTCAATGCCGCCATCAGGCGAGATCCGCTCCAAATTCCACCAGCCACTTCGATCCGAAGCAAAGTAGAGCACTCCATCAGGCGACCATTCCGGCTGAAAAATCGATTCCGCCGTGCCACCTGCAACCCAGCGCGTCGAAGCCAGTTTGCCGTCCTCGCCAAACTCGCCGACCCAAAGTTCGCAGCCGTCCCAGGGCATATTCGGATGGTTCCAGGTGAGCCAGGCCAGTTGAGTTCCATCCGGGCTCAGCCGCGGGTTTGAGTAAAAATCGTTTCCCTCGACCAGGACCACGCCATAGTCATCGCCGGGCTGCAGGTTAACGGCGACAATCGAGTTAACAGCTTCTGAACCGGCGTTTGTATGATCTTCTCGCACGCAGATGAGCCGTCCCCTTGTGTGGTCCATGCGGTAGTCTGCGTAACGCACGTCACCCGCGGCGGTCAGCGCTTCCGGCGCAGCCGCTCCCTCCTGCCGGTACAAACGCTGGTCGGAAAAGTTTGAGTAGTAAGCAATGCCGTCGCTGACGAGATAATCGCCGCCACCGTATTCATGGACCCTGGTCCGTGCATTGAAAGGAGGTTGATTGATATCGACCCAAGCGCCCGTCGCCGACCTTTTGACTATGACGTTGCGGCCACCTTCCTTCGGACGCAGTTCCACCCAATAGATGTCGTGGCCATCGAATGTCGGCTGACTAAGGCCCACCGAGCCTTCCACAATCAGGTCTGAGGTGATTGGTGATTTCCAGGAACCATACGGCGCAATCTTTGGTGAATTTGACAAGGTCCATCCTCACTTAATTGGAATCCGGCGTTCGATAGTTGTTCGTTTTTTGTGTTGCTCGGGAAACTTTTGTCACAAGCCCGCAAAAGCTTTACAAGACATCTGCAACCTACATTCGCTGCTGGGCAGTTAGTATCAGCCCGTCGTTAATTCTCCATGGGAGAACTGAGATAAAGGCAAGGGCGCTGGTCTTGGGGGAGGTCAGCGCCCTCTCTTTTTGTCTGCACGCCATCTTACCAGCATCTGCGTCCATCCGCGAAAATCTGTGGCTAAAACTCTAAATATTGACTGCGGCTTAAAACAAGTTGACAATTCGCGGGTTAAAAATCAAAAGAGGTGGCCCGCCGATGTTTATCCGTAAACGAAAGCTGTTCGTCTTTTGTCTCATAACCACGTTCATCCTCGCCGGACTTCCGGTATCAATTTCACACGCTGACACATTCAGACCCGTCGTTCGCGGTAAACGTGGAGTGGTTGCCGGTGGCCAGCCTCTCTCGGTCGAAGCGGGACTAAGAATTCTCCAGCACGGCGGCAACGCCGTGGATGCGGGCGTGGCGACTATCCTCGCCGCATCTGTAATCGAGTTTTCTCACTTCTCGTTTGGCGGCGAGGTGCCGATTCTGATCAAGGTAAAGGGTCAGAAGGTTGTGGTCATCGAAGGCATGGGCCAGGCGCCGATGAAAGCCACGCGTGAGTTCTTCGTTAACCGCGGGAACGAGCCGTCTTTAACAACTCCCGGGCAAACGACCAGCGCCCGAAAGGGCGGATTGATACCTTCGACTGGCCCACTCTCAGCCACTGTGCCCGCGGTGCTCGACGCCTGTGTAACCGCACTCGATCAATTCGGGACGAAGACGCTTGCCGAAGTCATGGAGCCCGCAATCCAGCTTGCCGATGGTTTCCCGATCGACGAGTTGAGGGTGCAGTACATCAGGACAAGATCGCCGATCTTTTCGCAATGGCCTGACGCGAAACGCGTGTTCCTGCCCGGCGGAGAGATCCCGAAAGTGGGCGACATCTTCGTGCAGGCGGATCTCGCTCGGACGCTGCGCGAGATTGTTCGTGCGGAGCGTCTCGCTTCGAAGGGCATGCGGAACAATCGTCACGCCGGCTTAATGGCTGCGCGCGACTATTTCTATCCTGGTCCAATCGCTCGCCGTATCGGCGACTACATGCAGGCCAACGGTGGTTTGCTTGCCGCAGGCGACTTTGCGCGCTTTGCCGCAAAGGTGGGACAGCCGGTAGAGACTGAATATCACGGTTACCAGGTGTACAAAGCCGGGTTCTGGACGCAAGGTCCGGCAATGATCGAAACCCTGAACATGCTCGAAGGCTTCGACCTGAAGAAGATGGGCCACAACTCGCCCACGTACATTCACACCCTAGCTGAAGCACTCAAACTCGCTCTCGCGGATCGCGATCGTTATTACGGCGATCCGAATTTCGTGAAGATTCCGATGGCGGAGCTGTTGTCGAAAGACTACGCCGCGCTGCGACGGCCTCTGATCGACGAGCAGCACGCGTCTTTAGCGCAACAGCCTGGCGATCCGCTAAACATGAAAGCCGTGCTCGCCACTGCCGTGCAAACAATCGGCCGTGCTTCTGCTGTGCCTGAGATCGAGCGCGCGAATGACACGACGTGCGTTAACGTCGTCGATAAAGATGGCAACTTGTTTAGTGCTACACCGAGCGGCGCGTGGCTCCCGGCTGTCGTTGCCGGCGATACAGGCGTATTGATGGGCCAGAGGTTGCAGTCGTCGCTCACAGATCCGAACAGTCCGAACGTCGTCGCGCCGGGCAAGCGACCGCGAATCACTTTGACGCCGACGCTCGTGCTCAAAGGTGGCGAGCCGTTCATGGTGCTCAGCACGCCGGGCGGCGACAACCAGGACCAGGCGCTGCTGCAGGTGTTGTTGAACGTGATCGAGTTTGGCATGAATCCGCAGGAAGCCGTCGAGGCGCCGCGCTTCGATACGCAACATTACGTCAGCTCGTTTGACGATCACGAATTTGTTCCGGGCTCACTCAATGTCGAGTCGCGAGTGGGTCTGAAAACGATCCAGGAGTTGTCGCAGAGAGGACACAAGGTCAAGGTCCAGGGGGAATGGGGCACGCTCTCGGCGCCCACGGTAATCATCTACAATCCGAGCAATGGCGTAGCGGCGGCGGGCGCAGATCCGAGGCGCAGTCGTTACGCAGTCGCGTGGTAATAACATCAACTCACGAGGGGACTAATAATGGGACTGGAAGAAGGTAAACGCTTCGTAGATTTCAATCTTAAAAACCAGGACGGCAAGACCGTTAAGCTTGACGACTTCAAAGGCAAGTGGCTCGTCGTTTACGTCTATCCGAAAGACGACACGCCGGGTTGCACGATTCAGGGGAAGTCGTTCACTGCGACGAAGCAGGAGTTTGACGACGCAAACATCGCCGTCGTCGGTGTGAGTGAAGACGACGTTGATTCGCACAAGAATTTCTGCAACAAGTTCAGTTTTAATATCGATCTGCTTGCAGATCCGAATCACGAGTTCCTGCGAGCCGCGGGTGTGGGCCAGAGTGATTACAAGGGAACGATGTACTGGAACCGCACGAGTTTTGTCGTCGATCCCGAGGGCAAGCTCCGCAAGACGTACCAGAAAGTGAGCCCCGAAGGCCACGAGCGCGTGCTGCTCAACGATATCAAAGCAATGCAGGGCGCTGGTTAGAGAATGCTCGCTTACGTCTTTTGGCACTGGCCGCAGCCTCAGATCGAACGCGGTTCGTACGAGGACAATCTGACCGAGTTTCATCGCACGCTCGCGGCCAACAAGCCGGATGGATTTCGCGAGTCATTGGTGTTTCGGATCAGTAATGCTAACTGGCTGAAGACGGACGGTGAGGCTTACGAGGAGTGGTACTTGCTCGACGACTCGGCAGCGATGGATCCACTCAACGAGGCCGCCGTCACGGGCGTTTGCGAAGAGCCACATAATCGCGTTGCGCGAGAGGCGGCAGACGGCACGGGCGGTTTATACCGGCTGCGTGCGGGCGAAGAAGATCTCAGCGAGGCGAAATTCGCCGTTTGGTTGAGCAAGCCAAACGGCGTCTCTTACAAAGACTTCTACGCTTCGTTGCAGCCTCTTACCTCGCAACCGGGAGTCGCGCTGTGGGGCCGCCAGATGACTCTCGGACCAACCACCGAGTTCTGCATTCATAGTCCAACTCAAATTCAGAACACGGATGCACACGGATTGATACGCATTTATCCGTTTTCAAGCTGAGCTTCTAATGGACAATGATCCGACGCGGCGCGTATTCGCTCCTGCGGCTCCGTGATCACGTCACATTTAACCAACCGATTCGCGAACGCCTTCGGAACAAAAACGTAGTCGAGTCTCACGTGCGGATCCCAGGTAGGAAACGTGTAGCCTTTTACGTCCGGATGAAGCGTGCGGTAGCCGTCAGCATAGCCGGCGTCGAGCACCATTTGAATAGACTCGCGTTGCAGCTTGCGGCCGCTGATCCAGATCAGCGCGCGAATCCACGCCGGCAGGCGATCCAACTCGAGCACCTCGCCTGGCGCGAGCGTATTGAAGTCTCCGACTAAAACGTGAAAACCATCCTGATGACGTTTGATCCCGTCGAGCAACGAGCGAATCTCGCGCGTGCGCCTGCGTTCGTCCCACTTCGAAAATCGCGCACTCAGGTGCAAACCAAACACGCGCACCTTGCCTCCCGCCGGAACGATCTCGAGAAACGAATGTCGCGCGCCGGCCGGATAGTGCCACTCGTAATAATCAAGCTCCTGACGACTGAGAAAACCGATCGAGTGATTGCGTCGCGCCGCCCAGAAAGGAAACTTCGTCGCTTGTGAGAGACGTTCGATGACCTCAGGATCCGTCGCTTCCTGAAAAACGACGACATCAGGAGCAGCGGCGACGATCGTCTCCGCCAACGCCTGCTCCCGACCACGCCCGCCAAAACGGATGTTGTAACTGAGCAATCGTAAGGTCACGCACCTTCACCCGGTGGGACCACGACAAAGTAAGGTTCACCAAACAAAACATCGCGACCATAAAGGACCATACTCGACGTCGCCTGGAAATTCACCGGGCGCCCAACAAGTTTCTGTAGCGACTCGCGCACGGGGTTCAGGCTTGGCGCGATGTCCGGGTCCTTATCACCCAGCGGTTTTGTGTGCAGTCCAGGGATGTAATACGCATCAGAGTTCCACGCTTCCATCACCTTGCTCCCGACCAGAGTGACGTCGAGATCGCTCGTCGATGGGCCCTTGGAATCGAAAGGCGCGCCGTCTTCGTGACGTTTGTTCGTGACCACGCTGCCGCGCAGCACGATGCCGGTTCCTTCCGGAAGTCCCTGCTGTAGTTTTCGATAAAACGCGATGAAGAGCCGCTCGTCACCGCCGAATGCAAGCGTCACGATGCGCTGGCGGATCTCGTTGTCGTTCATCTCATAGGCGTCTTTAGGCATAGGAATCTGTTAATGGGAGATGTCTTTGACTACTTCATAAAACTCGCGTGTGCCGCGGCGCACGTTGTCGACGGAGATGCGCTCGTTGTTGCCGTGAACGCCTTCGTCATCTTCGGGGGTCGTGTAAATCGGGGCCCAGCCATACGCGACGATGCCGAGCTGCCGGTAGAGCTGGCTCTCAGTATAACCGCTCAGCATCTTTGTCGTGATCACCGCTCCCGGATGATTCTCTTTCGTCTTGCGAGCGATCAGCGAGAACAGCTCGGTGTTGATCGCGGAACTGTTCGGCGGTTTGAACCGGTTCACGTTTTCGATCTTGATCGACGGGTCGGCAATCACGGTCCTTAGTGCTTTGAGAAAGTCTTCAGGCGATTCGCCGGGCAACAGGCGAACGTCGAGATTGCACGTCGCTGTGTTTGGGATCACGTTCGTTTGCTTGCTGCCGCTGAGCATCGTGATCGAGATCGTGTTGCGCAGCAGGAAGTTGTACTCACGTTGACTGGCAAGCGATTTCGCGAAGGACGGATTGTTTAGCGACTCACGAATGTTCGCAAACTGCGAACGCAGCGGTTCCTGCTGCAACGGCGCGACGTCTTTGAAGTACTGTTCGACGGCGGGCAACAACTTGATCGGCGTCTCCCAATCGAGGATGCGATTCATCGCACGAATGAGACGATTGCTGGCTGAATCAGCGACTGGTCTCGAGCCGTGACCCGGAAGTCCAGTGGCCGTGAGTCGCAGCCAAAACGGCGCTTTCTCGGCCACGTCCACGCCGACGATCTTGACCGATCCGTTTTCGAGCAGGTTGTCGCCACCTTCGGTGAGCAGGTATTCCGCGTCTTTGAAGAGAGGCGCTTTGTTCGCGATCATCCAGAGCGAGCCTTCGTCGTCCACCTCTTCGTCGGCGGTGCCGAGAAAAATCACGTCGCGCGACAGCGATGGTCCTTCCTGCTTGAGCAGGATCATCGTCATGAGGTGGAGCAGCCCCTCGTTTTTCATGTCGAGCGCGCCGCGACCGTAGATGTAGCCGTTTTTTATCACGCCGGAAAACGGATCGACTTCCCACGCGGCTGGTTCTGCGGTGACGACGTCCATGTGGCTGAGGAGGATTATGGGACGCTTCGAGCCGTTGCCTTTGAGACGCGCGATGATGTTTGCGCGACCGGGTTTGTACTCGAAGATCTCGTTCTCAATGCCGTGCTGATCGAAGATCTTCTTGAAGAACCTGGCGGCTTCAAGCTCGTTACCGGGCGGGTTCGAGGTGTTGACTCGCAAGTATTGCTGCATCAAGTCAACCGCCATGTCCTGGTAACGTGACCAATCAATGCCGCCATTCTGCGCGTGGGCGACGCCGTGCAAGACGGCGATACTCAAAACAACTGTCAGTATCCGATTCATGAGTTTTTATATTAACATGCTCCAACACCGACGATGCGTCTCTTCCCATCGCTAATCATGCTGTGCGCCGCGTTTGCGGCAGGCGCGATCAATTCTATTGCCGGTGGAGGGACGCTGCTCACGTTTCCGGTTCTGATCTGGCTCGGACTCGATCCGAAAGTTGCGAATGGGACCAGCACAGTGGCGCTGTGGCCGGGACTGTTCGGTGGCCTCTTTGGTTACCGCCGCGAGCTGAAGAACAGTTCCACCATCCTGCTGCGCCTCGGCATCACGAGCTTGATCGGAGGAGCTTTCGGCGCCTGGCTGTTAATTTGGACCCCGTCGCCACTCTTTGCTTCACTGGTTCCCTTCCTCATTCTGTTCGCAACCATCCTCTTCATGAGTCACGGCGAGATCAACAAGCGACTGCGTCTTGGTTCGCTTGAGGAAAACCCAACCGGTCTGTGGTGGACCGGCGCCATTATCTTTCAATTTTTCTCGGCGATGTATGGCGGATACTTCGGCGCGGGCAACGGCATTTTGATGCTCGCCGCGATGGGGCTGCTCGGTCTCAACGACCTCAATCGCGCCAACGGCATCAAGAATTTTCTCGGCATTTGCATCAACTGCATCGCAGTTTTGAGTTTCGGCCTCGCGGGCCTGGTCGTGTGGCCAGACGCGCTCTTAATGGCTTGCGGCGCGCTCGTCGGCGGATATTTTGGGGCGAAGATGGCTGTGCGCGTTGGCCAGAAGTGGGTGCGCAGAGGCATAGTGCTGATCGGTTTTGTTATCTTCGTGATGATGGTCTGGAGGTTGCGCAGCTAAAACTGATGCGTCTGCCACGTGAGTTCTATCTGCGCCCCGATGTCCTCACAGTCGCTCGAGACCTCCTCGGCAAGCTCCTCGTCGTGCCTGGTCCAAACGGCGAGCGCGTCTCAGGGAAGATCGTGGAAGTGGAAGCTTATCGCGGGCCCGAAGACAGGGCTTCACATGCTTTCGGCGGGCGGCGAACGAAACGAACCGAGACGATGTACCGCAGCGGCGGCGTGGCGTACGTGTATTTCGTCTACGGCATGTACTACCAATTCAACGTTGTCAGCGGCGTCGCGGACGTTCCGCACGCAATTCTGGTGCGCGCACTCGAACCGGTCGAGGGAATCGAGATCATGAGAGCGCGCAGGCATTCTCATCCGGACCACAACCTCACGAATGGTCCAGGCAAGCTCTGTATCGCCATGGGCATCGATCGCGAGCTCAACGGCGCAGACCTTTTAGGTCAGCACGTTTGGCTGGAAGAATTCGAAAAGGTCAGTCCCCGCCACATCGCTCGCGGCCCACGCATCGGCATCGACTACGCCCAGGAATGGATCGACAAACCCTGGCGCTTCTGGATCCGTGATAATCGGTTTGTTAGCAGGATCCGTTTAATCCGTGGCTAAAGAACGAACTTCATCGGCGCCGCAGTAATCTTCGTAACCGTCACGGGCTGTCCTCTCAAAAACTCCATCATCCCTTCCTTGATCTTCGGCGACGACAGAAATAACGGATCGCTGTGAACAGCGCCTTCGATGATCATGTGCGTGCTGTTTGAAAAGCCTGTTCGATACTCCTCCGCGTTGCTGATCGGCGTGCGAGCATCAATGGTTCCGCTGATAAATAACACCGGCACGTCCGAACTTACTGGTGAACGAAACTCATCACCGAGATCGGGCGCCTTCCATTCCTCACAAATATCCGGGAAGGGAAAGTTAAAGATATCCTCCAGCAACGTACCTTTCGCTTCTCGTGCGATACGCTCGCGGCGCGCAGCGGTCTGGCCCGAAGCGCAGTCCATCATGTACGACATCGCCGAACCGATTTCACTGCGCGACTGGTCGAGCCAAACCTGCGCCGGATTCGTGAAGTCGCCCTTCGAGGCGCGATAGAACAGAGCCGGAAACCTTGCGGTCACCGTGGTGCCGATGTTGTTGGCGACGATGTACTGCATCACAAACTTGTTCACGATCACTTTGATCTTTAGCTTGGTTTGCGGGTCGGTTATCTCGACCGTTTCCGGTTGGGCATCCAGCCGATCGAACACAGACTTCATGAGTCCGAGAAAGTCGGGGATCTCTTTGCCGATTTCAGGATCAGCCTTGATGAGAGCGGCAAGCTCTTCGAGGTGCTTCTGAATATTACTCGGGAGTTTGTACGTGTGATCGGGCCCTTCGGTGCCTGCGAGAATCGCGCGATGAATACTCTTTGGGTGCCGGCGTATCGTCGCGAACGCGAGGTGAGTTCCATAGCTGATGCTCCAAAGACTGATCTGATTTACGCCCAAAGCTTTTCTTAGATCCTCAAGGTCGTCGGCGCTTTCGTTGGTGTTGTAGCCGGTTAGATCGACGCGTTGGATGTCGCGCCAGTAGGAGGCGCAGCTACGTGAGTTTTCGCGGAGTTCTTTAATCGCCGCCTCACGTGTGGGTGCGACGTCGAGCGGCAGTGCAAGTCGATCGTAGCAGCCGAGGTTTGGCTTGGAGTAGCCGGTGCCACGTTGATCGAACGCAATCACGTCCGCGATCTCGCGAAACGCCATGAACAAGGGAAAGCGAGAACCCTTAGCGGTGAAGATGCCGGAGCCACCTGGACCACCCGCGAGATAGACGATTGGTGGACCGGGGTTCTTTGCGGTGTTCTTGAAGCGCACGAAGGCGAGCTCGATTAAGTTGCTCTGCGGATCGGATCGATTTTCGGGAACGAGCAAAGTCCCGAATTCCGACTCAACCTTTTCTTTCTTTTCGTTCTCGAATGTGTAGGGCTTGAGCTTTAGCGTACCGGCTCGCTGTTGCGCGGTTGCCGATGCTGCAAAGAGAACTACAACCAGTAACAAGACACACTTAGAGATAGACATGCGCGATGCCTCCTTAACTCTGCGCAACCTCTGCGTTTCTCTGCGTCTCTGCGGTAAAAGAACTCAGCAAAGTTCACCGCAGAGACGCAGAGAAACGCAGAGGTTGCGCAGAGAAAACTGTTAACCTTCGATTTCAGAAATCGCCCAAGCGGCTTTGGTGCTGACAGCCGGTTCCGCGTCGTTTAGCGCCTGTTTGAGAGATGGAAGGGCTGCGGTGCTCGCGATCTCGCCCAGAGCCTCGGCGGCGCCACGACGCACTTCAACGCGAGCATCCGACAACAACACGCTGCACAGGGCAGTGACGGCGCGATCATCTTTCATCTCGCTCAACGCCCACACGGCCAATTCTCGAACGCGCCAGTTGTCGTCTCCGAGCGTAGCGATCAATCGTGTCAGCGCGCGTTCGTCGCGCAACTCACCGAGAGCGCGTGCAGCGGCCATGCGCACCCACGCGTCTGAATCGCCGAGCAGGTTGATGAGCTGCGGAACAGCCCCAGCTCTTTGGCCTGGCATCATGTTCGTCAACTCGCCGATGGCCCAAGCTGCGTTGCGGCGCACTGTGGGATTCGAACTGTCGAGCTGTTGAGATAATGGCTCGAATGCCTGACGCCCCATGGATGCCAGCGCGATTGCGGCTTGTTCTCCCGGTGACGGGTGTTTGAATGTTTCCAGCGCAGGACTCCAGCGCCCGTCGCTCCAACACACTATGAGTTTCGTCTTGCTGTCGTCGCCAAGCATCGCGACGAGCGACGGGATCGCAGTCACGTCTCCTTGTCTGCCGGCTTTGCAGGCTGACATCGCTCGCTCGTCTGCGTCTGCCGCAGCAGGTTGAGCTTCAGTACGTGATTGTGAAGCAGTGACTGTTTGTGCGGCTGGCTCCTGCGTGGCAGGCGGATTCAGCATCTGGACTGTTTGCGTCACAGCGGCTCGTGCCTGCGTTTGCAGCTCCAGTGAGAACATCGAAAGCGACAGCGCTGAGACGCAAAGAACGCAGAGCGCAGCGAACATCATCACCCGCGCCGGACCGGGACCAGCACGTCTATTGTTTCTCATGAGCTTCACAATCCTTTCCTCGAGAATCTTTCCGTCGAAAATGCTCAACATGAATACTTGGGACGAATACTGTCGCGAGACGTCTGCCGCCCACAACAAAGAGCGTGCGTAGACTTTCGGCGCGAGAACGTGTTTGGTGACGAGCTCGTCGCAGGCAAGCTCGCGCGCGCGTTCGATCTGACGCTTGATCACGAATGTCAGCGGGTGAAACCAGATTGGCAGAGCGACGAGCTCGCACAGCAGGTTGGTGAGAAAGTCTCTGCGCTTTACGTGCGCCATCTCGTGGCCGATAACCGAGAGCAACCGAGCTTCGTCAGCGCCTGAACAAAAAACGTGGGGCAACACAATCAATGGACGTGCGGCGCCGATCGTGTATGGAACGCGTGCCTCGAGCGATGAAGTCACCGGCGCGTGTTTGACGTTCAAGAGACTACGGCAGCGCTGTGCAACCAGTTCGATTTCCGGAGCGAGGCCGGTGCGAGTCGCGGATCTTCGCAGCTTCTCTTTACGCCGCCAGAAGCGCGCCAGTCTTATCGCTCTTCCGCAGATGAGAAGAATGTAAGCAAACGAGAGAATAAGGACGCTGCTCGTTGAAGTAATAACCGTCTTGCGCCGCGGCGAGCCGATGTGATCGACAACCAGATCTTCTGCACTCACTGGAATGGGCCTCGAAGGCGCGCTCACCGAAACGTTCGAAACCCACGCCGGCACAAAGCGCGTTGCCGTCAACATCGGTGCGACGAGAGACGCAGTGAGAGCGACGATCCACAACGCATGGCGATATCGCGCCGGGCCATTTCTGAGCAGCCACGCCGCCAAAGCCGTAATCGCAAAAATAACGGCGATCTGCCAGCACGAATTCAGAATAAAATTCAGGATGAACTCGCTAGTCCTTAGCATCACGTTCTTCCTTCTCGATCAACGCGTGTAGTTCCGCCAGCTTCTCCGCGGTCAGGTGTTTCTCCTGCAGCAGGTTCATCACGAGGCCTTCAGCCGAGCCCCCAAACAGCCGATCGATAAACTCGCGCACCGCATGGCCCGTAAACTTCGTCCGGCTCACGGCAGGCCTGTAGATGTAGGCTTTATCTTTGAGCGTCCTTTTCACTTTATTTTTGCGGTGCAGGACGGTGAGCATCGTCTGCACCGTCGTGTACGCCAGCTCGCGCTTGAGCTGTCGTTGCACGGTCTGCACGGTGGCCGGCCCAGTTTCCCAGAGCACCTGCATAATCTCCAGCTCCAGGGGCGTCATCTGTTCGCTCTTGCGCCGCGGCATCAATCTCCTCCTAAAACTTTAGGCGGACAATACAGCAGTACAGGCGACCTGTCAACTAAAACTTTAGTTGTTAATCGCTGCCGTAGCGGATTTCCATGTGGCGGATGCGATAGCCGGCGAGGATGAGAACGAGGAGCGTGACGCCCAACATGCTGGGGATCGCGATCCAGGCGGGCGTCGGCTCCGCCACCACCGCGAAGGGTCCCTCCGAAACCGGCACGGGCACGAGTGAGTTGAGATAGTGAATGACGCTGATCTTTTTCAGCAGTGGCGGCAAAAGGAAATTGATCCATTCCCAACCGTAAAGCACCAACGCCGGAATGATCGGATTACGAATAAACAGACCCACGACGAGGAAGAAGGCGCCGTATCCAAGGCAAGCCAGCATCGTGATGCCGGCGTAGGTCAGAACCTGGCCAAGACCACGCCCTTCCGAAAAGTAGCGCGCGCTCTGCGAATAGAAGTGAGGGAAATAGAGCAGAAGCATCGACGTGACAGTAGTAAAGGTGAACAAAACGATCGAAGTCACAAGGCCCGAGATGTACTTGCCGACCACCAGCACGTCTCTTCGCACGGCGCTCAGGAAGTAGTAGTGCAAACTGCGATCGACCAACTCGCCGCGAAACAGATTCATGAAGATCCACGCCGAGCCGAAAAACACCACGGTGCGCAGGATCAGGCCATTGTAAAGAATGGAGTAGATCACGCTCATCTGGTTGAAATCTTTCCATTCATTTCCCGGCGGGCGCACGAGCGCCAGAATCAAGAGGGGAAACAGCGGCAATAGCGCCAGCAGGTAGATCAATAACGAACGGCGGCTCAGGAAATTCTTCTCGATCTCCAGACGAAAGATCGCTCCAACCTGCCGGAGCCAGAGTCCCCAGCTCGACGGCAACGTTTCCGATCTCGTGTCAGCTACGTCTATCGCAGTACTCATGCGCTGCCTCCCGATGTCCCGATCAAATACTGGTAGACAGCGCTGAGATCGTCATCGACCGGCGCTATCGATTCGACGTTCACTTCACCGTCAGCAACTGCTCGATTCAACAGCAGGTAAAACCGATCCGCGTCACGCGTCTTCACAAACAGCCCGCGGCGATCGTCGTGTAGCTTGGCTTCAACCACGTGATTCTGCGCGAAAACGTAAGCAGCGAGCTTCGCCGGCTGATCGCAACGAATCAGGATTTGCATCGGGTGCTCTTCCATCTCGTCGCGCACGCCGTGGATGTTGCCCTCGGCGACGATGTAGCCGTTGTTCAAAAGCACGACGCGATCGGACATCATGTCGACCTCGTGCAGTATGTGCGACGAGATGATCAGGTGCAGTCCTTCGGAAGCGAGTCTGCGAAACAGAGCAATCGTTTCGGCGCGCACCATCGGATCGAGGCCGTTGAGAGGCTCGTCCAGAATCAACACTGAAGGCTCGTGCGCGATCGCTTGCGCGAGGCGAATGCGTTGTCGCATTCCCTTGCTGTAGGCCGCAACTTTTCGATCCGCTGCGTCGAGGAGATTGACGCGTTCGAGTGCGACCTGGCTAAGCGCGTTTGCTCGCTTGTAATCGAAACCATGGACCAGCAAAAACGAGTTGATAAACTCGCGTCCGGTCATGCCTCTCGGAAAAGAGTCAAACTGGGTGCAGTAACCGAGTTTGCGGAAGAGTCGTTCCGGTTCATCGGTGGGAATACCCAACAGCCTGATTGAACCGCGCGTCGGGCGCAACAGCCCGGTCATGAGATTCATCAACGTCGACTTCCCTGCTCCGTTTGGTCCAACCAGGCTGGTAATGCCCGGCGCGATTCGGAGGTTGACTCGATTCACGCCGAGTATCTCGCCGTAGAACTTGGAGACGTTGTCGAAGATGATGAGTTGATCCGGGGAGCTCATCGCACAACCTCGTAAGCTTTAACTTTCCAGTGCAACACCGCGAGGCACACGGCACAAATGATGAACAGCACAGTCCAGGAGGCCCAAAGCGGCGGCTCAATCAAGAGTACTTCGCGCACTATGTTGTCGTCCCAATCAGTTATCTGAATTCTTCCGGACACGCGATCGAACGTGCCGAAAAGTCCGGCGGTCACGTTCGCCATAAGACCGCCGAGGCTGACGATGTGTCCCCAGCGTGTCATAAAGACGAGGTTGATGAACTCGCCAAACACCGACGGAATCAGGAACAGTCCGAGCAGCGCCGCACTCGCAACTACACGCCACTTCACGAGGGCCGAGATCGTCTGCGACAGCAACGCGAGCAACAGTATCCAAACGAGGCTGGCAATAATGATCGAGCTCGCAATCCACAGATTTGCTCTGAACCAGGCGAAACCTTCGAGGTACGACTGCAAGAGAAAGAGCAACAACTGCGGTATCCAGGTAACGGCCGACAGCAGGATCAGTATCACTGACATCTTCCCCATCACGTACTCTGTGCGCGAAAAGGGGCGACAAAGATAAAGCGGCAACGCGTTGTTGCGCAGGTCGCGAGAGACGAGAGGTGGTCCAACCAGTAACGCCAAAATAAATGCGAACCCACCTTGTATGCTTACGAACGTCTCGAAGAATGAGCCGTCCGCCGTTATGACTTGCCGAACGTCGAGATTCATCACGGCGAGCGCGGTAACGTTGTGACGCAGGTAAATGAGCACGGCTTCGACGAGCAGTGGTACGAAGCACACGACAAAAAACGCCGTGAACAGTTTGGAATTGAAAACACCGCGCAGGGTGTGCCGCGGGATGATGAGGAAGCGGCTCCATTCAGGAGTCAGCTTGCCGGTGTAGGGCTTATACGTCTGTTCATAAACCGCCATAGCCGTTCTCCATTGCCTTCAGGAAAATGTCTTCCAGAGAATCGCGCTTGTAACTCAAACGACGGAGCTGCACCTGCTCCTGATCGGCGAGCCGGTAGAGGTCTCGCACTTCCACACCTTCCTGTAAAACGATCTTCAGTCGATGATCGCTTGACACTGCATACTCACAGCCGAGTTTCCCAAGCGCCTTGACAAACTTCTCCTGATCGCCGCGCGTTTCGAGCATGAGAAACTTGCGATTCGATTTTCTTTCCTCTTCGAGATTGCAGTAGACGGCGATCTGGCCGTCACGAAGAATCAGGATCTCGTCGCAGCACTCTTCAACGTCGACCAACAGGTGCGACGAGAGCACGATGTGGGCCTGACCGCTGTCGCGAATCTCGCGTATTAGTTTGATCATGCGCAGGCGCGCAGGGGGATCGAGTCCGTTTGTCGGTTCATCGAGAAAGATCAGCTTTGGACCATGAACGATCGCCTGCGCGAGCTTCGCAAGCTGTTTCATGCCGAGCGAGTAGGTTTCGAGACGGCGATAGCGCGCCTCGCCGAGTCCGACGTAGAAGAGTGCTTCGTGAGCACGCTCCAACGCAGCCTCCGGAGGCAGGCCTGACAGTTCACCCATCAAACGTACGAAGTGAACGGCGCTCATCTTCGCGATGAACGAGTCGCGCTCGGGCATGTAGCCGATCAGCGAGCGGATCTTCTTGGCTTCGTCAGAGATGTCGAGTCCGAATATGTGCGCGGTGCCTGAAGTAGGCTGATGAAAGCCGAGCAGCGTGTGAATCAGCGTGGTCTTGCCGGCGCCGTTAGGACCGAGCAGACCGATAGCTTTGCCACGAAGATCGCCGCGAAGGTTCTTCAGGATTTGCCTGCGACCAAACGAAACGCTGAGGCCGTGCAGGTCAATTACGGGTGGCTCGATGAGAGCCGTTTGAGCTTTGATCGATTCCTCAGGAATCGAAGCGGGGAGTGCCATACTCTTTTTATAGCGCTGTGTTCTGATAATTCCAAACGAATCCGAGTCCGAAGACTGTACCCATCAGCAGAAAAGCGACAATGCATGCTAACGCATCCGAAGGCGCTAAAGTTCTGCCGATCGCAAGAATCTCGATCAGGAACACTGGTGTGTTGAGTACGACTGCGGAGGCGAGAGGAAAGAGCAGCGCTGGTCTACAACCACCCATGCGTTTGCGAAGCCAGAAGAGAGAGGGTGCATAGGCCAGAGAGAACAGCAGCGCTGCCATGATCATGGATGTGACTGTAACACTGAGAGCCTGTCCGTCGACAAAAAACCTGGACAAGAGGAGGACGAGGCCAAACAGCCACGAGACGAGGGAGATTGATACGAGCTTCATTTGTATGACCCATCCACAGATTACACAGAGTTATTAATCTGTGTAATCTGTGGATAAAAAACTAACAATCAGTGTTAACTACTTCTTCCCGCCCATGCCTCGCTGAATGATGCTCTGCATCTCGAGGGCGTTGGGCATTCCCAGCAAGGTCGCTGGTCCTAACCCGAATGGGCCACCTTCAGTGTTCGCTGCGAACGTGATGCTGTCGCCTTGCGCGTACGCATACGCCAGGGTCGGCGGCATGTCTGAGGCGATCGCTTTCACCGCTTGCTGTGGCCCACTCGGAAGCTTGTCAGCAGTGCTGGCAAGTCCCGCCGGCACGAGGCCCGCGATGTTGTGATAGAAGACCGCCGAGAAGTTTGCATTACCATCAGCCGGCAGGCCTGCGATGAACTTCTGTGAGCGCAACAGTGACGAACCATTCTCATGCGCTCTCAAAGCTCTCTCGACCAGCGCCCGGCTCGGGCCAACGATCAAGTATCCGTTGGAGTAGGTGTAATTCACTTCCAGGAAGCCAAAGTTGGTCGAGCGTAGCGTGTAGTATTTCTGACCGCCCATGTCGGCCTGTTCCCAAGTCAGACTGCCCTGGCCATACTTCGCGGCCTCTTTATTTACTTCGCCGACCACGCGCTCGAGCGCCTGTTGCAGATGCTCCGGATCGTTAACTTCAAACACCAGCTTCCACGAAGGCGTCGGAAGTAGTGGTCCATCAATCGCGAACGCAAACTCACCACCTAGTTGCGCGGCGATATCGTTGCGAATGTTCAGACCACGCTCCGTTTGCTGCTTGTCGATGGTCTTGCGCAGCTCAGGCGACACCGTATCCAAAACGCCCAGCAGGTCATCAACCAGCGACGCCGGATTCTTAACTACAAACCCGGCCACAACATTCGCGTCAGGCGAGATGTATTCCAGCGAGCCCATCGGTCCAGGAGCCGCCAGCCATGAAGGAATGCCGCGCTGCGCATCGTTGAACGAAAGCGAAGCTTGCGTGTGCGTCTTGCCGTTGCTGTCTTTCTGGTCCAGCACGAAGTACTTCACACTCAGGATTCCCAACTGGTTCAGAGCACTTTCCTGTTTCGCCGCTTCCGGACCTTTGCTGCGTTCGGCTTTGGTTTTCTCAACAACCTTCTCGAGATTCGCTGCGACCAGCAAACCCGCACCTTCCTGATAAGCCTGCGCGATGCGATTGCGGAAAGGAGTCGCCGTGAAGCTGCTCACGTTTCCGTTGCCGATAGCGGTCGCGAGACTCTGAAGCTGTTGCAACTTCGGACTCGCGGCAAACAAGTTTTCCTGAATCCAAACGTACAGCTTCTCACCAGACTGCGGCGTTGCTGAAGCCGGATTCTCGATGAACTCGATTTGCGGTCCACCCTTCTTATCGCCCGAGTACTTCGCGATTTCCTGTTCGAGAAACTGACGGAAACCCTGCGAGTTCTTCAGCTCAGCGAGCACAAGCGGATCATTCGGCTCACCCTTGTCGTCCATCGAGACTGACACTGCAATCTCATCACCCAGGTAGGAACCAAACTGTCGAATAGTTTCCACAACCCGGTCCATGTTCTGCGCGCGGCCTGATTGCTCTTTTTCCCACCACTGGCGCAGCGCAGGGTTCTGACTCATGCGTTCCTGAATAATACGATGCGATTCAACAATCGTATCGGCGAGATTCGGCAGCGCGGCGTAAACGACCGTGTTCTCCGGCATTAAGTCGAGCAGGTGCGTGGAAGTGCGAACGCCGGGCTGCTGAACGTTCTTCAACTCGTTCTTCAGCGAAGCGAGACCATTCAACACCGCCGCATATTTATTCGCGTTTCGACTCCACGCGACTTCATCTTTCACCGGAATCGTGGCAATCGCCGGATTGGTGCTGGCTTGTTCGCCGGGATGAAGCACACGCTCAGTTTCAGCATGATTCAGTTTTACTTCACCTTCGATTACAGAGACTCGCGAGCCCTTCGTGCCGTTGTTCACCGAAAATACGGTGCCCGTGACGGAGACAAGCGAATCAGGAGTCTCAACAAACAACTGACCATCTTTCTGCTTCGCAGCTTCGACGACGATGCTGCCGCGATTGAGGTGAATGGTTGTTCCCTTGCCCGACTTCGTCAGGTAAAGCTCCGAGCGATCTTTCATCTCGATCAACGAGCCATCGCCCAGACGAACAACGGCGTGACCATCTTTCGCGGTGCGCACCTTCTCACCTTGTTGCAGTTTGGCGCCGGTGTTGACGGACGCGGTGCGCGTGTCTGCAACCTGATAAACCTGTCCTTCGGCGGCCTGAACTGTGGCTTCGAATCCGCCGTACGGCCAGAACCTTTGCACAAACGGAACAGCCAGCAGGCCCAAACCGATGACGAGCGCTGCAGCGATGCCCCAGCGCATGATCACGGGTTGCAGTGAGTAACTCGTCTTACGCGCGGCCGGCTTGATGGCGCCCGAACGTTTCGCACGCGCTTCGTTCATCGCTTTGCGGCAGGGGATGCACTCGTGTGTATGGTCCACCAGCAGCAACGAACGCGCTTCTGAAAGTTTGCCTGCCAGGTATGCGGGTATCAGTGACTGAAAGTCTTTACAACCTTCAATCCGATCGACTGTAGGCAATTGAAACTCAGTCTCACCCGCTGCAGCGGAGACACGCGCCCAAACACGGTCTGCTGCTGCTGAAACTGCTGCCGGATCGGTCTTTTCGTTGCGGATCTCGGCAGTGACTTTGTCGAGGATCTGATCTTCCTTATTGCTTCTCATGATGTTTCTCCAGATAGTGCCCAATCTCTTTTCTCAGTTTCGTACGCGCGCGATGGAGAACAACGCCAACCACCATCGGCGAAGTGTTCAAAAGACCTGCAATCTCCTTGTTGTCAAACCCCTCGTAATAACGCAGAACAAACATCTCGCCGGCAGTCTTGCCGAGCCGCGCGACGGCTTGGCGCACGAGGGTCTGCAACTCGCGGTCGGCGTGGACGGCTTCAGGGCTGCGGTAAGTGCCTGCAATTGAATCGACTTCGCCCTCGTCGAGGGCCACGGCTTTTGATCGCGTGCGGCTGCGGAGCAGGTCGAGGGAAGCGTTAATGGCCGCGCGGGAAAGGTAAGCCTCGGGATTTTGCGACCAGTCGTAATCGTCCTGGCCTTTTACCAACCGCAGGAAGACGGTTTGAAGCACGTCTTCGGCATCGGCGGCGCTGCCCGTAATACGCTGGGCGGTCCGAAAAACTCGGCCGTGATGTGTCTGGAAAAGTGTTTCCAGCTCGCTGGCGGGTTGATTTTTCACTAATCGCAAGGGTTTAACTGCTGCCTGCAAGGGTGTTCTCCTTCGTCTACAACCTGATAGACGAAGGGTTTAAGGGTTTATTAACACCCTGGCAGCAGAATTTTGAGAGTTTAGTGTGGAAAACGGGCGTCCGGCTACTATTTTAACGGAAGTGCCGGGAGCTTTCTCAGCGTTTCGTTCGTCGGATCGACCACCAATCCGGCCAACTCCAAAGCAATTGCGCCGAGAATAGGTTCAGTATCGTCAGGTCCGAAGATCACTCGCGTTTGAATGGTGTCGCCCATAAAGGACAATTCGGCATAGCCAACCTCGAAGTCTTGTAATTCTCCCGTAGCTAGCTCGTATGTCCTTTTGCCAACGGGTACGACTCCGAGCCTTCTCAGTGCTGAAGTACCAATCATTGAGTCTGTCGCGCCCGTATCAACAAGTAAGGTTTGAGAGAGTACTTCTTTAGAACCAGGTTTGCGTAGTTTAACCGCAATACGTGTGAGGCCCATCTTGCGTTTTCCTTGAGTTTTGAGTTTGAGTGTCATGATGCGAATACTACATCATCCGCAGTTGGGAGTAAAATAGCTCGAGGCGCTTTTTTGCTTCGTCAGCTTCGGACGAGCGCGGATAGCGGCGGATCAGCTCGCGCCAGGCGGCGCCGTCGTAGTGAAAGCGTTTGGTTGACTTATCGAAAACAAAGCCAACGCGCTGGCGATTGTAGCGATCGAGGCCGGTGTAGTTGAGGTAGTAACTGAACTCCGGTGCATCGCCCAGTCCTTCTTTCAATCGTCGCGCAGCGTCGGTCGAGAGTTTGGCGGCGACTTCTTCCGCCGTGTCGCCGAGCAACAGCAACACCTCCAGACGCAAAGGCGAACGCGGAAAGTTATCGAGAAAGATGCGTACACGTGCGATTCGATCGAAGCCGTCAGATGCTTTGATTAGTCGCAACAGCCTCTGATCGTCTCCAGCACGTGATGGCGAAGCGACTGCTTCACGTTGAATCCAACCATGCGTGCGGCTCGTTACGTTCACCAGAAAGAATATGATCCCGTCCGAGCTTGTTTTCACCGACCTGACAGCCACCAGCCGTCCGCGACCGAGGCGACGCACGAGCCTTCCGCTGAGCTGCGGCACCGCGCGCAGCGCCGCCAACCGCTCATCGACAACAACGGCCAGCCGCCCACCAGCCGGTGGTTTTCTCTGCTGCGCTACAACGAAGATCTGAGGAAAGACAATAAGAAGCAGGCAAAGCGTGAGCTTGTGAGGAATCATGATGTTTCTCCAATCGTGAGGTATTTTATAAGTCCTATTGGACCTACTGGTCCTATTATTCTACACAGCAGCTATTCTCTCTCGAAACTGCGCGTGATGAAAATGGCAAATCGCAACCGCCAACGCATCCGCCGCATCGTGCGGCGACGGCACGCTCTTCAACGACAGCAGCAACCGCACCATCTCCTGCACCTGATGCTTCTCCGCATTCCCATATCCAACAACCGTCTGCTTGATAAGACGCGGTGAATACTCGTGAATCTCGAGCGCCGCACGCTCTGCAATCAGCAACACCACACCACGCACCTGGCCCAGCTTCATACTGACTTTAACGTTCGTCGCGAGAAAAGCATCTTCGAGCGCACAGGCATCAGGCCGATGTTGCGCAATCACTTCCTCAAGCCCGTTACACATCCTCAAAAGCCGCGTCGCAAACTTCAAGCTCGACGGTGCGCGAACCGAACCATACGCAACCAGCGAATAACGGCGTCCGTCGCCTTCGACAACGCCCCATCCCGTCGTCTGGCTTCCCGGATCGATTCCTAAAACGCGCATGGTGCGGAAGTATAACCTCAGCACAAAGATCAAAACCACAACTTCATGCTATCCTGAGTTATCCCCTCAATTCCCCTGCTTGTGTGTAAACATTGCAAACGCGCGTTTCATGAGTGAGTTCTTCGAGTCGCTGGTTTCATTATTCCGCAAGCCCACCGGCTATGCAGATGAGAAACCCTTTCAGGCAGAGTTCTTCAGCGTCGAACGCCTCGAGCAGTACGCACAGACGCTCGCATCGCAACACAAAACCGTCACCCGCAAAGGCCGCGCGCAACTATTACCGCGCCTCGAAGACAACGGCCGCATACTCGAATCCGCCTACAAGGCCCTCGTCGAAGCCCTGCGTCAAGGCCGCGCAATCTCACCCGCCGCGGAATGGCTGGTTGACAACTATCACATCATCGAAGAACAACTGCGCGAGATTCGTCAGGATCTCCCCCAGAGCTACTATCACGAACTGCCAAAACTCGCCGAAGGTGAACTGGAAGGCTACCCGCGGATCTATTCAGTCGCGCTCGAGCTCATCGCGCACACCGATTCGCGTCTCGGCACAAACACGCTGCAAAGATTTATTCGCGCCTACCAAACCGTCGCGCCACTCTCGATTGGGGAGCTGTGGGCCGTAGCCATCACGCTGCGCCTCGCCCTGGTCGAAAACCTGCGTCGCCTTGCCATCGCCATTGCTCGTGCGCGCGCCGAACGCGAAGAAGCCGACAAACTCGCAGACAAACTGCTCGAACTCGCATCGCTTCAACCTACGGCCGTGATGTCGACTCTCAACGAGCGACTCGGAAAACGAGAAGAGCTGCCACAAACATTCGTGGTCCAACTCGTACAGCGACTGCGCGAACAGCATCCGTCCGTGATGCCGGTGATGGATTGGATCGAGAAGCAACTAACGCGCGAAGGCGCCAGCATCGAACAGACAATTCACGCGGAACATCAACGCCAGGCAGCGGCGCAGGTCACGGTCGGAAACATCATCACCAGCATGCGTCTCCTCTCCACGCTCGACTGGAACGACTTCTTCGAGAAAGTCAGTTTGATCGAGCCGCTGCTGGGCAGGGATCCGGCGGGTGTCTATTCGCGAATGGAGTTTGCCTCGCGCGATCGCTACCGTCACGTCGTCGAACGTATCAGCAAACGAACGCGAGCGAGCGAGCTCGAAATCGCGGAAGCCGCAGTCAATCTTGCTGCACAAACAAAAGAAGACTCCGGCCCGCAAAAACACGTCGGCTATTACCTCATCGACGCGGGCTTAGCTCTGCTCGAAAGCAACTTCCGCTATCAACCGCGGCCTGCGGAACGTCTGCGTCGCTTTCTGCTGCGACACGCCACCGGCACATACCTCGGCACACTCACCTTCCTGACTGTGCTGATCATGAGTCTGTTGCTCTACACGATGTATGCTCACGGCGCTAGCTGGCAGTTGATTGTGACTGCACTGCTCGCGCTGATCCCTGCGAGCGATCTGGCGGTCACGGTGCTCAACTGGGATCTCACGCACTTCTTCCCGCCGCGTCTGCTGCCGCGCATGGATACAGCCAAAGGCATTCCGCCGGAAGCTGCTACGTTCGTCGTGGTCCCGACGCTCTTCCTCAACGACTCGCAAGTTCATGAACTGGTCGAACGACTCGAGGTTCATTACCTCGCCAACCAGGATGAGCACGTTTATTTCGCACTGCTCGGCGACTTCCCTGACGCCGAATCTGAAGAAACACCGGCTGACTCGAATCTTCTCGCGATCGCACAAAGCGGCATCGACGCACTGAACCGCACGCATGGCAACGAGCGCTTTCATCTTTTCCACCGGCGACGCGAATGGAACCTTGGCGAAAACAAGTGGATGGGTTGGGAGCGAAAGCGCGGCAAGCTCGAAGAGTTTAATCGCCTCCTTCGCGGCGCAACAGATACCAGCTTCGTTGTCCGCACTGCCAACGATGCCCTTTTGCAATCGATTCGTTACGTCATCACACTCGACTCCGACACGCAACTGCCGCGCGACGTGGCGCGCAAGCTCGTCGGCGCCGCAATCCACCCGCTCAATCAACCCGGCATCGACACGTCGAGCAATCGCGTCACGTACGGCTACGGCATTCTGCAACCACGCGTCAGCATCTCGCTCGCGAGTGCATCGCGCTCGAGGTTTGTCCAGATCTTTTCCGGCTACACCGGCATCGATCCTTACACGACGGCAGTCTCGGACGTTTACCAGGACTTCATCGGCGAAGGTAGCTTCACCGGCAAAGGTCTCTACAACGTCGACGCGTTTCAACAAACACTCGACAATCGCGTCCCGCCGAATTCGTTGCTGAGCCACGATCTGTTCGAGTGTTTGTTTGCACGCGCAGCACTGACCACAGACATCGAGCTACTCGACGACTATCCCGCTTCATACGAAGGCTACGCGAGGCGCGCGCATCGCTGGGCGCGCGGCGACTGGCAAATCGCGCGCTGGCTCTTTCCAACTGTACCCGACGGCGAGGGTCGAAAGGTTCGCAACGTGCTGCCGCTGATCGGGCGCTGGAAGATACTCGACAACCTGCGCCGCAGTCTCGTTGCGCTTTCGTTGTTCCTTTGGCTCGTTGCTTCGTGCGCGCTGTTTCCGGGTTCGCCGTGGCTCTGGTTTCTCTTTGCTTTCCTGGTAATCGCGTTTCCTGTCTGCCTGCACGTCAGCACAGGCCTGTTGATGCACCCGCGCGGGATTCCATGGACCAGCCACTTCTGGAGTCTCTGGGGCGACGTTCGCACGAACACCGCGCAGATCACGCTGTCGTTCGTCTTCCTGACGCACCAGGCGTGGCTGATGTGCGACGCGATTGTTCGCTCGCTCTACCGGCAATTGATCTCTCGGAAAAAACTGCTCGAGTGGGTATCAGCAGCAGAAACTGAAACAAAGGAACGAAACACGCTCGGGTCGTTCGTCCGTTTCATGTGGGCTGCTCCGGTGCTTTCATTAGCTGCACTCGGACTGACGTCAGCTTTCAAACCGTCAAGTCTGCCCGTGATGGGACCGCTTGCGTTCATCTGGTTACTCTCGCCATTGATTGCTTACTTAGTGAGCAAGCCGCGACCACACGAACGAAAACTCTTGAGCGCCGAAGACACGGCGTTCGCGCGCGTAATCGCCCGGCGCACCTGGCGCTTCTTTGAAACATTCGTGGGCGCGGAAGATAACTGGTTACCGCCCGATAACTTCCAGGAAGATCCGTCTCCCGTCATTGCGCATCGCACGTCTCCCACAAACATCGGTCTGTTGCTGCTGACTACTTCCGCAGCGCGCGATCTCGGTTACCTCGCCGCACTGGAATTCGTCGAACGAGAAGAGCTGACGTTTGCCACGATGGCGAAGCTGGGCCGGCTGCACGGTCACTTCTTCAACTGGTACGACACCAAGACTCTCGAACCGCTGTTGCCGCAATACATCTCGACAGTCGACAGCGGCAACCTCGCCGGGCACCTACTCGCGGTAAAGCAAGCGTGCGTCGAGTTTCCCGATAAGAGCCTGTTTGACGAATCCGTCATCCTGGGACTTACAGATACGATCGATGCGATCGCCACGGAAGCCTCGGTTCTCGGCAGCTTTCGACAACGCACCGAGGTCGTGACGGTGAGGCAGTTGCAGGACGAGATCGCTGCCTGCCGTCAATTGCTGAAGATCGAGCCCGGCGAAAACCTTCAACCATGGATCGTGCTCTTTGACTGTCTGGCGCGTCGGGCTTCTGAAATCGAAGACATCGTAAACGCCCTCGCCCACGAGCATGGCGATAACACGTTCAAAGAGTTGCGTTGGTGGGTTGGCGCGCTGCAAAACCAGGTCGGTCGTCTTCGCAAAGACGTGGAAGCGCTCACGAGCTGGGGCGCGTTGCTGCCGCTGGTAGAAGCGGAAATCAGCGATACAGAATGGGCTCCGATCCTTAAACTGCTCCAGCGTGTTCCGACACTCGCCGAGATCCCGCAACTCTGCGATCGAGCGTTGGTCCAACTCGCCGCCGTGCAGGATCACGTCACTCCAATTGCAGCCAGACTCACCAAGGCACTCGAACAGTCAGCCGGCGCTTCCGCAGACATGCTCTCGCGCCTGAGCCGGCTCGCGCGCCGTTGCGATCAAATCGTCGCGGAGATGGACTTCTCGTTTCTCTTCGACGTGGAGCGCAAGCTATTCACGATTGGCTACAACGTCACCGCTTCACGCGCAGACGACTCTTACTACGATCTGCTCGCGTCAGAAGCCCGGCTCGCGAGTTTTGTCGGCATCGCCAAAGGCGACGTGCCACAACAACACTGGTTCCGTATGGGCCGCACGCTCACGAAGGTCGATGGCGGCCGTGCGCTGATTTCATGGACCGGCACGATGTTCGAGTACCTGATGCCGCTGCTGGTGATGAAGGATTACCAGGCCACTTTGCTCGCTGAGACTTATCGCACAGTTGTTGAACGCCAAATCGAATACGGCGAGGAGCGCGGCGTGCCGTGGGGCATCTCGGAAGCTGCTTACAACGTTCGCGATCTGCACTTCAACTATCAATACGGACCGTTCGGCGTTCCCGGTCTCGGTCTGAAGCGCGGCTTGATCGAGGATCTCGTCGTCGCGCCTTACGCAACGATGCTGGCGCTGACTGTCGAGCCTGATGCAGCCATGAGCAACCTGCGGCGCTTGCAAAAAGAGGGCGCGCTTGGACCATACGGCTTCTACGAGTCGATCGACTACACCGCTGAGCGTTTGCCGGAAGGTCAGAAGTCAGTCCTGATTCGCGCCTTCATGACGCACCACCAGGGGATGAGCCTGGTTTCACTGGCAAATATTCTCCACGAAGATCTCGTGCCCAGACGTTTTCACTCAGAGCCTGCCGTGCAAGCGACCGAACTGCTCTTGCAGGAACGAATCCCGGTCGGCGTGCCTGCGGCTCATCCGCGCGCCGAAGAGGTCTTGACCGGACGCGTGGCTCAGACAAATCCGGGCATGATCACGCGCGTTTACGAGTCGGCAGATTTCGGAACGCCACGCACTCAATTACTCTCGAATGGCGCGTACAACGTCATGATCACGACTGCCGGCTCGGGTTATTCACGCTGTGAAGAGAACGCGGTCACGCGCTGGCGCGAAGACGTGACGCGAGACAACTGGGGTGCGTTTATCTACCTGCGCGACGTGCGCAGTGGCGCGATCTGGTCCGCCGGACATCAGCCCGTGCGAAGCCGGCCGCAGTCGTATCACGTTGCTTTTTCCGAAGACAAAGCCGATTTCCGTCGTCTCGACGCCGGCATCTCGACGCGCATGGAAGTGGTCGTGTCAGCCGAAGACAACGCCGAAGTGCGTCGTATTTCTCTGACGAATCACACCTCGCGCACACGCGAGATCGAGTTGACCAGTTACGCGGAAGTCGTGCTCAACACGCCCGACGCTGATTCAGCGCACCAGGCGTTCAGCAATCTTTTTATCGAGACGGAGTTCTTCGCCGGCGAGAACGCGATCCTCGCTCACCGGCGACAGCGTTCGTCCGAAGAGAAACCGATCTGGGGCGTTCACGTCGTCGTCGCGGAAGGTGAACTGGTCGGCGCCACGCAATATGAAACCGACCGCGGCCGCTTCCTCGGACGCGGACGGACACCGAGCAATCCGATCGCAGTGATGGAAGATCGCCCGCTGTCGAATACGACCGGCGCTGTGCTCGATCCGGTTTTCAGCCTGCGACGGCGCGTGCGGATTCAACCGAATCAAACGGTGCGGTGTTCGTTCAGCACGGCTGTAACGCGGTCGCGTGAAGAGGCGATGGCGCTGGCTGACAAGTATCACGATCCGAATATCTTCGAGCGCGAGCTGCGACTGGCGTGGACCAAAGCGCAAGTCGAGATGAGTCACCTCCAGATCGACTCGGAAGAAGCGCACCTCTTCCAACGTCTCGCGGCGCGCATCGTCTATTCCGATCCTTCACTGCGCCCGCGGCCGCACGTGCTCGCGCTTAACACGAAGGCGCAGTCGAGTCTGTGGGCTTACGGTATCAGCGGTGACTTACCGATCGTCGTCGTCAGAATCAGCAAAGCCGACGACCTGAGAACAGTTCGGAAGCTCGTGCGCGGACACGAGTACCTGCACTACAAAGGACTCAGAATCGATCTCGTAATTCTGAACGACACGCCAACCAGCTACCTTCAATTGCTGCACCAGGAACTGGACACGATCGTTCGCACCAGCGGCCTCCAAACCCTGCAAGACAAACCCGGCGGCGTTTACTTGCGACGGGCAGATCAAATGCCCGAAGCGGATCGCATTCTGCTGCATGCCGTGGCGCGCGTTGTTATCGTCGCGGAGCGCGGTTCGTTCGAGGATCAGATCGAGCGGAAAGGCGTCGGAGAACCTTTGCCGCCGGCTTTTGTGCCGCGGCTACCGTCGCAAAGTTATCCTGAAATGACTATGCCGCCGCCTGATCTGTCTTTCTTCAACGGGCTGGGCGGTTTTCATCAGGGTGGGCGCGAGTACGTGACGCTTCTCGGCGCGGAACAGTGGACGCCTGCGCCCTGGTCCAACGTGATCGGCAATTCGGTCGAGTTTGGATTTCAGATCACTGAAACGGGTGGCGGGTATACCTGGTCGCTCAACAGCCATGAGAACCGTCTCACACCGTGGTCCAACGACGCGGTCAGCGATCCGCCGGGAGAAGTGGTGTACTTACGCGATGAGGACTCCGGCACTGTCTGGTCCGCCACCCCTCTGCCGGTTCGAGAGCGCGAGCCATACATCATCAGGCACGGCCAGGGCTACAGTGTTTTCGAACACACCAGTCACGGCATATCTCAGGAGTTACTCGTCTTTGCGCCACTCGATGCACCGGTGAAGGTCTCATTACTGCGTTTGCGCAATCGCACCGGGCGTAAACGACGACTGTCAGTTACGAACTACAACGAGCTGGTGCTCGGCGTTTCGAGGTCCTCATCAGCGCCTTACATCATCACTGAAATCGATCAAAATGCAGCTGCGATCTTCGCGAAGAATCCGTTCAATAACGAGTTCGCCGAGCGCGTTGCGTTTATTGCTTCGACTGAACAAATTTCCAGTGCGACCTGCGATCGCAAAGAATTCATCGGTCGAAACAGTTCGCTCGAAATGCCGGCTGCACTGAGGCGCACAGGCCTCGCGGGACGCGACGGCGCGGGTCTGGATCCCTGCGCCGCGATCCAAACGACCATTGAGCTCGCGCCGAACGAAGCGCGGGAAATCGCTTTTCTGCTCGGCGAGGAGGAGTCGAAAGCGGCCGCACAAGCTGTTATCGAAAACTTCAGGCAGCCTGGAAAAGTGAATGCCTCGTTTGAAAAAGTGCTGGCACACTGGGATCAACTCCTCGGCACCATCGAAGTGCGAACACCGGACACGGCGTTGAACACGATGCTCAATCGCTGGCTGGTGTACCAGACGCTTTCGTGCCGCATCTGGGCGCGCACAGCGTTTTATCAATCCGGCGGCGCGTTTGGTTTTCGCGACCAGTTGCAGGACGTCATGGCGATGGTCTACAGCAGTCCCGAAGTCACGCGTAAACAGATCGTGCTCGCCGCTCAGCACCAGTTTAAAGAAGGTGACGTGCAACACTGGTGGCATCCGCCCAGTGGCCGCGGTGTGCGCACAAAAATCTCCGACGACTTATTGTGGCTGCCGTTTGTTACGTCGTTCTACGTGAACGTCACTGGCGATGCTGCGGTCCTGGATGAGGTAGTTCCATTCCTTGAACAGCCAGTGCTCACGCCCGATCAGCATGAGGTCTACACGCAGCCTGCTGTTTCTGAGGAATCAGCCACGATCTACGAACATTGCGCTCGCGCCATCGACCGCAGTCTCGCGGTTGGCAAACACGGGTTGCCGTTGATGGGCGCCGGCGATTGGAACGACGGCATGAATCGCGTCGGCATCAATGGCAAGGGCGAAAGCGTTTGGCTTGGGTGGTTTCTCTACACGACCATCGCTGCTTTTTCGCCGCACGTAGACTCGCGTAAGCAGAAAGCGCGCGGCAATCGCTATCGCAAGCACCTCGAAAACCTGCGGAAGTCGCTCGAAGAAAAGGCGTGGGATGGTGACTGGTATCGACGTGCTTACTTCGACGACGGCACACCGCTGGGTTCAGCGCGCAACGAGGAGTGTCGCATCGACTCGATCGCGCAGTCGTGGTCCGTGATTTCCGGCGCGTCGGATCCGTATCGCATGGGACGCGCGATGGCTGCGGTTGAAGAGTACTTGATCAGGCGTGGCGATGGCCTCGTGATCTTGTTCACGCCGCCGTTCGACAAAGGCAGCCTCGATCCGGGTTATATAAAAGGATACGTTCCGGGTGTGCGCGAGAATGGCGGACAGTACACGCACGCAGCGATCTGGACCATGATTGCGTATTCGATGCTCGGCGATGGAGAGCGCGCCGGCGAGCTGTTCGCACTGCTCAATCCGATCAATCACTCATCGACGCGCGCTGGTCTGCACAAGTACAAAGTCGAGCCTTACGTTGCTGTGGGTGATGTTTACGCGGTGCCGCCGCACAATGGTCGTGGTGGCTGGACGTGGTACACGGGATCGGCTGGATGGATGTATCGCGCGGGGCTTGAATCAATACTCGGGTTCAAATTGCAAAATGAGCGGCTCGAGATCAATCCGTCCGTGCCGCGCTGGTGGCGCGAGTTCGAGATCACTTACCGCCGCCGCCGCGCGGTCTACAGGATCAAGGTTGAGAATCCGCTTGGCGTCAGTCATGGGGTGGTGAATGTCGAGGTGGATGGAGTGGTGCAGACTGGTGAGGCGATCACACTAGTAGATGACGACAAGATGCACAACGTTCGGGTTGTGATGGGTGAGCCACAGATTCACACGGATGACACGGATCAAAAAGAATCCGTGTCATCCGTGTAAATCTGTGGCTTATACCGCCGCCATGTCCGCTTCACTGATATCAAAATTCGCCGAAACCTTCTGCACGTCGTCGTGGTCCTCGAGCGCCTCCATCAGCTTCAGCATCTGGCGCGCGTCCGCGCCTTCGAGGCGGATGTAGTTCTGCGGCACCATCTCGACTTCCGCGACCTGCGGTTCGATCCCTGCGCCCTTCACCGCAGTCAACACACCATCGAACGCCTCGGGTGAAGTGATAATCTCGAAGTTGTCTTCGTCGTCGCGCAGATCGTCGGCGCCGGCCTCGATCGCCAGTTCGAAAAGCTCCTCTTCGGATTTCGCTGACTTGTCGACGACGATGTACCCCTTCTTGTCGAACATCCAACCCACCGAGCCACTCTCACCGAGGTTGCCGCCGTTTTTCGAGAAGAGGTGACGAATCTCAGCTACGGTGCGGTTGCGATTGTCAGTAAGCGACTGGATTAGCAGCGCCACGCCGCCTGGGCCATAACCCTCATACGTGATTTCTTCGTAGTTGACCCCTTCTTCTTCACCGGTGCCACGACGAATCGCGCGGTCGATCGTGTCGTTGGGCATATTCCCGCCCTTGGCGTCGAGAATCGCCTTGCGCAAACGCGCATTGGCATCTGGATCGCCACCGCCGGTACGCGCCGCGACCGTGATTTCTTTAATAAACTTCGTGAACAGTTTGCCGCGCTTGGCATCGAGCGCGCCTTTCTTGTGCTTAATACTATGCCATTTCGAATGTCCGGACATTTGAATCGAATCCTTCTGGAATGTGGGCTGTCAGGGACGGCAATATATCACAAGCTGGCAGGTGCAGGCAGCAGGGGGCCGCCAATTAGCCCTCTTTCAATTGCTCGTACTCTTTCTTCGCTTGCACCAGCACCGGCAGGTCCGCATCGGCGTCTTTCCACAGACCGAAGAAATCCTGGTAAGACTTGCGTGCCGCGGCTGGGTCGCCGCTCAACGCCGCCGCGCGTCCGAGACCAAGGTGCGCGAGCACGTATGTGGGCGAAAGAATTTCTATTCCCGGATGGTCTATGATTGACTTGAATTCCGCCGCCGCTTCCTTGCCCATGCGCTGTTGCAGGTAAAGATTGCCTCTGTCGTACTTCGTCGAAGCGCCAAGAATTAAACCACCCTCGTACGGACGTACAGCCTCCAACAACTGAATCGCCTGCGCAAAATTACCGCGACTCCTCTCCGCAGCCGCAGCGATTATGGGCGTCACCATTGAGGCGATAACCGTGTTCTTCGGATACATCGCGCGCGCCTCGTCGAGCAGCAACTGTGCCTGACCTTGATCGTGACACGCGGCGTAAATACCTGTGGCTCTCGCCAGGTTCGTTTGGCCACGGAGCAGTTTTAGCGCTGCTTTTGCACTGTCTTTGGCCTGCTCACATTTCCCCATCATCTCGAGGGCGCCCGCAAGATTCATTAAACCGCCGGCAGCATTCTCCGGGCGATCCTGACGCTTGAACATCTCGAGCGCGCGCTTTTGCAACTCTTCGGCCTCTTTGGCTTTGCCAAGATACAGCGCGTCCGAAACCAGGCGCGTGGTGAATTCTGCTTCTTCGGGCCGGCCTTTTGCCCACTGTATCTCGCGATCCATTGCAGCCTGGTCATGCCGGAGAAAAGCAAAAAAGTAGTTGGTAAGGCGCGCCGGCAAAGCATCCGGATTAATCTTCTGAAACTCCCGCGCGGCTTGCTCGGCCTCGTCGAGCCTTCCTAGCGCGATAAAACTCGTGACCAGATTTTCACGCGCGTTGATGTTATTCGGACTCAACCTGACCGCCTCTAAAGCTTCCTTCAGCGATTCTTCCTGGCGGCCCAGAATCTTGTAGTGATTAGAGAGATTGTTGTGCGGTATGAAGTCGTCCGGATAAAGCCTGGCCCACGTTTGCAGTGTTTCAATTGTCTTGTCGATCTCGCCGGTGAGATACGTGTAATATTTTTCCGTGATGTAGAGCCGTTCGCGTTCGCTGACTCGATCGCGCAGGTCGTAGGCTTTCTGCACGTATTCTTTCGCGGCTTCAAGCTGTTCCTGGTTGCCGTAGTAAACGCCGATGCGTGCGTAAGCCATGGCAAAGTTTGGATCGAGCTCGATCGCGCGCTTATAAAACGTCAACGATTCGCGCGCTCTTCCCTTCGAGCGCTCATCGTCAGCCATCGCGTAAGCCTTCAACGCGTCCAGCGACGACGTCGTGGCTTGCTCGATGCTCACGGCGTACTTCTGCACCGAGCTCAACGACTCGCCCAGTTTCTGTCGCAGGTTCGACGCGGCGATGCCGAGCGACGAAAGCACCTTCTCCTTGCTCTCAGCTTCGATATGTTCACGTGCAATCGGATCGCCCGAGCTCGGATTGATCGCCTCCAGCGTGATCGAATAATGACTGCCGATACTCGCGATCGTGCCCGTCAACATCGCCTTGATTCCCTGCCGCTCGCAGATCTCTCGACCAACGTCACGCGTGATTCGCTCGTCAGGTGACCGGCCCATGAACCGCAGCGTTTCGCGCACGCGCTCTTCAGGAACCAGGTTCAGGAACGGCGTCTGTCCGAGATGAACTGCGAGCGCTTGCTTGAGCGTATCGTCAAAGACGGGTTCGCCGGTGGTGTTGACGAAGTCGGTAAGCAGAATCGTGTCACGGCTGGTCAGCGGCTGCGACTTGCGATTGTAAAAGTAGAACGCAGACGCAGTCGCGACTACGAGAAAAAGCGCGATGACGGCTGCCGCGACTTTGTGAGTTTTGATTCCGTTCGCGATGTACTCCGCGCTCGAGACGTGAGTGATAGTCTTTTCAACGGTCGGCGCGGCGCGCTGCGTAGTAGTCGGCAAAGCCGCAAGGTCACTGATTTTCGACCGCGAGAAGCTGCCGGGCGCCGCGGATCGTTCGAGCTCAGATTCAAACTCCAGCCGCTGCCTGAGCCGGCGCAGATCGGTGATCAACTCTTTGACGGTCTGGTAACGCTCGTCGCGATCTTTTCGTAGAGCCTTCATCACGATCCAGTCGAGCTCTGCAGGCACGTCGGGTGCGAAACGAGCAAGTGGCGGCGGTTCCTTTTGCGTGATGGCGACGATGACGTCCGTGGACGTTTCACCTTCAAAAGGAGTTCGGCCCGCGATCATTTCGTAGATCACGACGCCAAGACTCCAGATGTCGCTGCGCGCGTCGACCGGTTTGCCGCGCGCTTGTTCCGGCGACATGTAGTGAGACGTGCCCATCACGACGCCGGCGTCCGTGTGGACCAGCACGCGGGTTGACGCTTCAGCGTCTGAAGGACTTCTGTCGATCGTTTCAGTCAGTTTTGCGAGGCCGAAGTCCAACACTTTTACGTAGCCGTTGCGACGGACCATGATGTTGTCGGGCTTGATGTCGCGATGAACGATTCCGGCCGAGTGTGCTTCTTCGAGCGCGCTGGCTATGTGGATGGCAACGTCGAGAATCTCAGGCGTTTGCAGTGGTGAAGCGGCGATCTTACGTCGCAAGGTGACGCCGTCGATGTATTCAGTGGCGATGTAATGTCGCCCGTCATCGACTCCCATTTCGTAGATGGTGAGAATGTTTGGATGATTGAGGTTGGACGCTGCTGAGGCTTCCTGTTCGAATCGATTCAGGCGGTCTTTGTTGGTAGTGAATTCATGTGCAAGGATTTTGATCGCGACCTTGCGACCAAGCTTCATATCTTCGGCGAGATAGACGACACCCATTCCACCCGCGCCGAGCTTTTCGAGAATTCTGTAATGCGAAAACTTTTCGGGGTCCATTAAAAATTTGCAAAGGAGGTGGCAGCTCCTCGCAACAGCGTTCCCTGAACCGCAACTTGAAACAGCCAGATAATCAAAACGGCGACGATCGGAGAGATGTCCATCCGTCCGAATGGCGGAATCATCCGGCGCAACGGCCCGAGCAGCGGTTCAGTCGCATCAACTAAAAACTTCATGACTCGGTTTCGATAACTAATCATTCCCCACGAGAAAACGATGCGAATAATGATCAATAAAGCGTAGATCGATAACAGCCCGTACAATAAAAATCCAAGCACGGTGATCACCGCTCCGCGTTGTGCGCTGACTATCACTCCGGTCAGCGTACCTGCGATAGTTCCGACTAGCTGCAATACGAAGTATCCGAGCAGTATCACTATCAAAATCAGAACCAGCGGAGCGAACTTGGGAGCCATTCCGACGCCACGCAATCCGCCGCGCACCGGCATGACGAGTCCATCGGTGAGCCGCCGGATCGTGCGCGACGTCCACGCGAATGGATTTAAATCCATCGCGTCGGTTATCAACCTGACAATCATCAACACGATCACAGCAACGATGAGCACCGAGATCGCAGCTTGTACAAACCAAAAAATCCGTTCAATGATGAGCATAGTTTTAAGTTCTCGCTCCAAAGATCGCCGTGCCGATGCGAACCATCGTTGCGCCCTCCTCGATCGCTACTTCGAAATCGTGAGTCATGCCCATGGAGAGCTCGCCTTTCCGATCTCCAAATGCGCCTCGCCCGGCAAGCTCATCTCTCAATTCACGTAAACGACGAAAGAAGGGACGGCTTTGTTCCGGATCGTCGAAAAACGGCGGCAATGTCATCAAGCCGACAAGCTTCAGTCGCGTCAGTGGTCCAAGACTCTCGACCATATGGGTTAATTCTGATTCGTCAATACCCGATTTCGTTTCTTCATGTCCGAGATCTACCTGAATCAGAACTGGAAGACTCTCACGTCCTTCTTCGATGCAGATTCGATCGAGACGCCGCGCCAAATCCACCGAGTCGAGAGAATGGATTACGTCAAAAATATTGACGGCACGTCTTGCTTTGTTTGTCTGGAGGTGTCCGACGAGGTGCCAGCGCGCTTTGTCACGCCCGATTTCAGCGACCTTTTCTGCGGCCTCCTGGACCTTGTTTTCCCCTACATCGACTGTACCAAGTTCGAGCAGTTGCTTCACAGCGGACGCTGGATGGGTCTTGCTGATCGCGATGAGCGTGACCTCTGCGGGCGAGCGGCCGCACTTTTCGGCGGCAGCGGCAATCCGCGCGCGGACACGCATAAGTCGTGCTGCTAGTTGTTCTTGCGTCGGGTCAACAGTCGTCATAACAGTCAAATCATAATAACCCAGACAGCAAAAAGCTCGCAGAAGCGGCATAAAGATTGATGCCTATGGTAGCCCATTGCGGCCCCGAGGACCTCATAGGCCGATGTTCAAAGGAGAAACTGATGAAATCAGGAAAGTTGTTTGGAATTCTCGTGCTAAGTCTTTTGATGATGGTGAGTGTAGCGACAGATGCGATGGGCCAGAGACGTGGCCGCCGAATGTCGCACCTCGATAATAAGTGTTCGAAGTTTGTTAACTGCCACGATGCTCGCGATGGTCGTTGGGATGGACGCGGGCCCGATCGTCGTTCACGTTTTGAAAACAACTTTAGACGTTATCGCCGAAACCGCGATCGAGACTTTGACAATAGTCGTTGGAGACGCCGCCATCGCCGTGATTTTTAGCCCCATAGATAGAAGAGGCATTCTTGACACCCTCCGACCGCATTCGCATAATGGCCTACCCGACATCTTGCGGATGTGGCGGAACTGGCAGACGCGCAGGTCTCAGAAGCCTGTGATGGTGACATCGTGGAGGTTCAAGTCCTCTCATCCGCACCAAAAGGTACCCATCCACAGGTTACGCTGATTCATCTGTGTAATCTGTGGATTTTTTTAGCGAAAAATTTTTGTCACGGATTTTCGGAGCTTGGTGTTTCCGTAGTAAGAGGTCCAGTTCCGAAAGGGGAGTATAGATGAACGTTGATCAAGCAGCTTTGATGGAAACCGATTTGAGGCAACACGCTGCTCCCAGCCAATTGCCCGAGAGAACGGTGCGTTTAAAACTCGCCGACAGACCGGATCGCGACCGCATTCAACGCGTTGTCGATCTGGCCGACGCGCTGTTGTCAGAGGCTGAAACATTGGCCCGGGATAAAGCTTTTACTGAGGAAGCAACCAGACTCAAACCGTTGGACATTCTCGGCGGGATCAATTTTTACGATGAAGTGCAGCGGTTCGAGACCCACCTAATCAAGATGGCGCTGTCTGAGACTGGAGGTAATCAGGCGAAGGCAGCAAGGCTCCTTGGAATCAAGGCAACTACACTAAACTCCAAAATTAAACTCTTCAAGATTGACGTAGGCTAGGCTCCCCAGCCCAGCAATCAATTCACAGCCTCCGACGTCCCAAGAAGCTCAGCTTCGGTGACGTCGGAGACTGTCAACACCTGCTCCTGAAAAAGATTCGAGTCGATCAGCGTCTGAACAACATAGCGGCCGGCCGTTGGAAAGGTCACGTTCACGAAGAAGCTGATGTTGTCGGCGAAGCCTCCGGATGCGATCTCGAATCGCGTCGGCTGCGATACGACGATGGGCTGTTGTCGATCGGGCGTGAGGATACGCACCTCGGAAAGATAACTACCCTGCCCCTGCCAGTGATTCACGATCGCAAACTTGATCAACGAGACGGGTACCTGTTGCACCATGATGTTCTGGAACACACCCATGAACGAGAGCTTGTTCCCCGCCTCGAGGCGAACGTCGTCGCAAAATAACGTGTAAAGCAATTGTAGTTTCTTCGTCGGCTCTGTGGTCATCTTTGTGCCTTTTGTGCCTTTTTGTGGCTATTCCAACATGTCTTTGAATGTGGCTTCGTCGAGGATGGTGACGCCGAGCGACTCCGCTTTGTCTAACTTCGATCCGGCCGCCTCGCCTGCCACAACGTAATCTGTCTTCTTGCTTACAGAAGAATTAACTCTGCCGCCGCGCGCTTCGATCAGCGCCCGCGCCTCGTCGCGAGTGAAGCTCGCCATTGTTCCGGTCAACACAAATTGCTTTCCGGCAAATCGCTCATCAGCCTCTCCGCTACTGCGACGCTCGGCTTCAGTCTTCACGCCAGCGGCACGCAGCCTATCACAGAGCGCGCGATTCCCTTCATCGTCAAACCAGTCGCGCACACTTTCTGCAACCGTCAAACCGATCTCCGGAATCGCATCAAGCTCTTCAACCGTCGCCTGCGTGAGCCTCTCGAGCGAGCCGAGCTCATGCGCGAGGATGCCTGCTGTTCTCTCACCAACGTGCCGAATGCCGAGCGCATAAATCAAATTCGACAAGTCTCGCGACTTGCTCGCTTCGATCTGCGTCAGCAAGTTGGTCGCGGACTTCTTCGCCATCCGCGGCAAGCTCACGACTTGCTCCAGCGTCAGCGAATAAAGATCGCCAACATCCCTCACGAGCTTCTCAGCCACGAGTTGCTCGGCGAGCACGTCACCCAACCCTTCGATTCGCATCGCACGCCGTGAAGCGAAGTGAAGCAAGCGACCCATCAACTGCGCAGCACAATCCGCGGCGACACAACGCGCTACGACCTCACCCTCCGGACGCGATATCAGTCCACCACACACCGGGCAGTTCTCAGGCGGCACGAAGTCACGTTCTTTTCCCGTGCGCTTCGACGTGACGACGCTGAGCACCTTCGGAATGACCTCGCCGCTCTTCTCGATCATCACCGTGTCACCAATCTTGACTCCCAAGCGCCTGATCTCATCTTCGTTGTGCAAGGTGGCTCGCGCGACAGTCGTGCCGGCGAGAACCACCGGCTCCAGGAGCGCGACCGGAGTGAGCGCCCCCGTGCGTCCGACTGAGACAAAGATGTCCAAAACTTTCGTCGACGCCTGGCGCGCCGGATACTTGTACGCGATGGCCCAACGAGGAGCTTTCGACGTCGCGCCAAATTCGTCCTGCAACCGCGTCGAGTTCACTTTCACGACGAGCCCGTCGATCTCGTAGCCAAGCTCGTCGCGCAGAGCTTCTTTTTCGTTCGCGAAGTCGATCACTTCGTCGATCGTCTCGGCGAGTTTGCGATGCGGGTTGACGCGAAACCCTGCTTTGTCGAGCCAGTCGAGCGATTCCCAGTGAGTGGGAAAAGGCTTGCGGCCATTCACCAGCAGGTCGTAAGCAAACATGTCGAGCTTGCGCCGCGCGACGAGACGCGAATCGAGCTGTCGAATCGCGCCGGCGGCTGCGTTGCGCGGATTCATAAACCGCGGCTCGCCCTGCTCTTCCCTCTCGGCGTTGGTCCTTTCAAAAACATCGCGCGGAATAAAGACTTCACCACGCACTTCAAGCCCGCTATCAATTCCCCTCGTCTGGGACTTGAGACGCAACGGAACGCTGCGGATCGTCCGCGCGTTTTGCGTGACGTCTTCACCGATGCGCCCGTCGCCACGCGTTACGCCGCGCACCAACAAACCATCTTCGTACTGCAACGATAACGACAAGCCATCGATCTTGAGCTCGGCTACGTACTCGAGCGGGCGTCCTTCAGCAAGACGCTGGCAACGCTCGTCAAACGCGCGCAGCTCGTCGATGTTGTAGCTGTTGTCGAGCGAGAGCATCTGGCGGGTATGGACCACCTCGGGAAATCCTTCCGCGGGTCGTCCGCCAACTCGCTGCGTCGGACTATCGGGCGTGAGCAACTCCGGATGCGCCTCTTCGAGCTTCTGGAGCTTTTCCATCAGCTCGTCGTACTCGCGATCCGAGATCTCCGGCGCGTTCCCGACGTAGTAGAGCTCGTCGTGACGGCGGATCTCGTCCCTGAGTTTTTCAATCTCGCGTGCGGTAGCCTTTGCGGCCAAACGTTGCTCCTTTATTTCGGTTTTGGTAGCGGTATGGTTGGATTACGATCTTCGTACACGTCTGACCTGGCCTTCGATCCGGCGAGCTTGTGAATCACGCGGCCGATGAGCTTGATGGTCTTCAGGAAATCATCGATGCGAATGTTCTCGTTTGGCCCGTGCGGATTCGATCCGGCGTAACTCGTGCCAAACGACGCGACAGGCATCGGCGGCTCGGAAACGCCGCAAACCGCGCCGACTGGCCCACTCGACGGATCCATCGGATAGATCAACGGCGGCTTGCCATAGACTTCAGTAGTCGACTCGATCACCGCCCGCGCAACACGCGACTTCGCCGACGATTTCGCGAGGGGAGCACTTCCCAGCTCGATGATTTCGATGTCTCGGAAGCCGCGGACGTCGAGATGTTCGCGCAGGAGTCCGACGACGATCTGCGCCGTCAAGTCAGGCACAAGCCGGAAATCAAGACGCGCCATCGCCGTGCTCGGCAAAACGGTTTTCGCGCCCGCTTCGGTGTGTCCGGTACGAATTCCGCAGATCGTACAAGTTGGACCAAAGATATGTTCTTTGACCAGCGTGTGACCTTTCATCGAGCGCACCCAGCCGCCAATACGAAACTCGCGTTTCAATCCCACTTCATCCAGTTCGATCGCCTTCAAGACTTCTGAATCCTCATCGCTGATCGGCGCAATATACGACGAGAATCCGTCGATGGTGATCACGCCCTTTGGCGACGTGATCGTCGCGAGCGCTTGCACGAGCCGCCAGGCAGGATTCGGAACGATGGTGCCCCACTTCGAGTGCAGATCCGAGCGTGCGCCAAACGCGCGTAGCTCCAGAAACGTGATGCCTTTGAAGCCGAGACTCACGATCGGCATTTCTCTGGTGTCGCTCGAGCCTTCGTCCCACAAACAGCCATCCGCCTGCAACAACTCCGCGTTCTCCGTCGTGAAACGATAAAGACTCGGACTGCCGAGTCCGTCTTCGCCTTCGACGATGAAACGAAGCGTTACCGGAAGCTTGCCGAACGTCTTTTGATAAGCCTCGACGGCGGCGAGGCGCGCAACCAGATCTCCTTTACTGTTTGCAGCGCCACGCGCGTAGAGCTTTCCGTCCTCGATAGTCGACGCGAATGGTCCTGAAGACCAGTCAGTCAGGTGGCCCACGGGCTGCACATCGTAGTGACCATAAACGACGAATGTCTTTGGACCACCGCCACACTCGCCGTAGATGATTGGATAGCCCGAGCCCACTCGAAACGTGCGCGTCCCAACGCCCACACGCTGCATCGACTGTTCAACCGTCTCCGCAATCGCACGCATGCCCGTCCCTCGCGCCGCCACCGAAGGCATGCGACAAAGATTCTGCAAGCGCTCCGTAAAAGTGCGCGCGTGCCGATCAACATAACGGTCAAACTTCGCAAAACTCATAATCAGACTCTGCGATCCTCTGCGTATCTCTGCGTTCTCTGCGTTGAACTACTCTCTGAAATAAATCACCGCAGAGATACGCAGAGGACCGCAGAGAAAAACTTAAAACACCTTACCCGGTTCGAATAAAAGATATCTCGATGATTCTTCACCGCGCTCGAGTCCGGCACAGATCAAACCTTCACCAAGCGCTTTCATGAACTCAGCCCGCACGCGCGCCTGTTCTTCTAGTGCCCGCTGCGGCTCGCTCTTCAACAGCGCGCTCCACTGCGCCGGTATCGCAACTGTAACAACAGCCTTCCCTTCAAACGGCGCCGCAGCTCCACACGCCAGCGCACGCACGCGCTCTGAATCTATATCCCACGTCGCAAATAAACGATCGCTCGGCAATCCCAACCCTTCCTTGATCGACGAATCGGCGCTGTAATCAATCCCGTAAAAGTTCTCAGCGTACGTATCAACAGTCACGCCCAACCGGTTCAGATTAAAGTGCGCGTTGCGAGACTGCATCGGATCCCACGTCCACTTGATCATCTTCCGGCCTTCGCTCAGTGCACGCTCTCGCTGCGCCCACTTCAAACGCCCGCCCACACCTTTGTTCTGATAGTCCTTCGCCACTGCCATCATGTGCGAGTAACCAAAAATCTCGTTCCCGCGCACTGCGGCAAGGTGATGAACAAAACCAACCATGCGGTCCGCGACGAAAGCGCCAAGCGTCCAACCGCCTGCCTGGCGTGAGACGATCAAGTGACGACGTGGTGAGAGCTCAAGATCCGGTAGGCCAAATGCTTCGCGCTGCAAAGAAACACAAACATCAAACTCTTCGTTCGTTGTACACTCCCGGATTGTCGTCTCTTCCATCCGTAAACCATCACCCCTTCAATGGACGTGCCGGTATTTGAATCGTTGCAGCAAGTCCGCGCGGTACACGATTCTCCAGACTGACGGTGCCGCCGATAAGCTCGAGCAGTTTGCGACCGATGATAATGCCGAGTTCGTTGATGTTGGGCTCGCGACCCGGAGTGCCGTGTTCGGGATCAAACACACTCGCCGCGTCCGCAGGCGCCTGGCCGTTGTCGAGCACCTTAATCGACAACAGTCCCTGCTTATCGATGTCGACCGTAACTTTAACCGATTCGCCGGCAGGGCTGCGACTGACAGCCCAGGCAATGAAGTTGAAAATTATCTGCCGCAGCTTTCCCTGATCGGTAACGATGGTTGTGATCTCGGGAGCAAGTTCGTAGTCGATCTTAACCTGCTGCTTCTGGGCCATCCGCGCTGCCGCCGCGCACGACTCGCGCAACACCTCTCGTAGCGAAAACTCCTGCAGGAAGACTTCAGTCTGTCCTGCCTCGATGCGCGAGAGATCGACGAGCTGATTCAAGCTGGCCTGCAGTTGGAAACCTGAGTCCTGAACTTTCTGACAAAAACGTCGCTGCGTGTCAGTTAGCTCTTCCTGATCGAGCAGGATCTCGCTGAATCCGAGTATGGACGTCAGGGGCGTGCGCAGCTCGTGCGACATGCGCGCGAGAAACAGCGAGCGATAATGAGAAACTCGCCGCAGCTCGCGATTCGCCTCTTCCAGCTCCTCGGTGCGCTTCCTCAGCTCATCAATCAGCAGCTCTTCGCGTTGTTTGCGTGCTCCTTCGCTCATATAGATCTCACCCTGCTCGAACTTTTCTTCAACCGGGGGTTCAGGGGTATTTTGCATCATAGAATCGCGACTGGCGGCTGTCAAAAGTTAGTTATCCGCTTTTGTGTCTTTATGGCTTTGTGGTTAAGTATGTTGCGGAATGAATGGCCAACTCAGCGAGCAGCCGCTCGCGGAACTCATTCGTGAAATCGCGTCCAAGTCTCTCGGCGGCAGGCTGCACCTCGAATACGACCGCGTGAACGTGGCCGCTTATTTCGAGAACGGCAACTTGAGCTACGCCGCTTCGAACCTCCGCACACTGCGCCTGCGTGAATATCTGACGAAAAGCGAACTTATTTCTGAGAGTGAGTTGGCGCGCTTTGACAAGCGCGTGCCGGATCTCGAGCTCTTGAAACAGTTGTGCGCAAAGAATCTGCTGTCTGCGGCAGCGGCGGAACAGGTTCAGACAAAGCAGGTGACGGATGTGCTTCGTCTGGCGCTGTTGTGGACTGACGGCACGTGGGCATTCGAATCCAGATCTCGTCTCGAAGAGGAGATAAAACTCAGGATTGACGTTGATTCGCTGCTGCTCGAAGCTGCTCGTCGACTGCCGGCTGATTTTGTCGCCACGCGCTTTCGAGTTCCGGGTGAGACGATCGCGCCGCTCGCTGAACCATACGCCAACAACAACTTGCTGCCGGCGGAGATGTTTTTGCTGTCGCGACTCGATCGGCCGATGACGTTGCGCGAGGTGGTTGCTGTGAGCGGTCTCGGCGAAAAGGAGGCCTTGCAACTCGTGTATTCGCTCGCACTCACCGGCGTAGTGCAACGCGAATACTGGAACAACGTGTTTAGCGGTCAACAACGATCTGCTCCGCGGCCTGTGCCCGAGGAACCTGTCACTGCACCTATTGAGCGCGAGCAGCCGCCTGAGATCGACGTCGAAGCGTTTCTTGCGCGAGTGAACACCGCGCAAACGCATTACGACGTGCTCGGCGTTAATCGCGACGTTTCGGCTGAGAGTTTGAAAGCGATTTATTACCAACTGGCGCGGCTTTATCATCCCGATCGATTTCGTAAATCCGAACCGGCTTTAGTAACGAAACTCGAGGCCGCGTTTGCACGAATCAAGCAGGCGTACGACACGCTGCGCGACGACGGTCTTCGCGCCACTTACAACACCAAACTCCGCAAGAAAGCCGAGCAGTCTGCGCCGAAAGTATCCGCGCCGCAGCCGGAACCTGTCGTTGAACAGGCGGCTGAACCGATGATGTCGGCGATCGAGCGCGCGGCAACTCATGCATCTCACGCTCAGAAGCTCGCCGGCAACGAAAAGACGCGGCGAGCCGCCGAAGCAGAATTGCTCGCCGCGATAAAACTCGATCCGAAGAACGCTGGGTATCGCGTGATGCTCGCGGAGTTATATCGAGATCTCGGATTGAAGCTGCGCGCGAAGGGCGAAGCTGAGCGTGCGGTTGCCGCCGACCCAAACAACACTAAGGCGCGTGATTTGTTGCAGGCGTTGAAATCCGTGTAATCTGTGTTTATGGTCGCAGTGCAAACAATAGACTTGATCGACCGTGCGGCAGCGGAAGCTTTCATTCAGCTCGCTCGAACCACGGACAAGTTTGAACGCTACGAACACCCGCACGCGCAACGCATCGCTGTGATTGCCGATGAGATCGCGCAGGAGTTTCATCTGGCGCGACACGATCGCGGCTCGTTGTACGCCGCGGCTTTGTTACACGACCTCGGCGAAGTGGCGATGGAACGCGACTACATCCAGGCCACCGGCGCCTTATCAAAAGAAGAGCGGATCGATCTTGCCCGCCATCCGGTTATTTGCGAACGCGAGGCGTCGAGGGTTGGCGCCGATCGTGCGGCGCAACTGCTCGTGCGTTGGCATCATGAATGGTGGAACGGCGCCGGATATCCCGATGCGCTGCGACGCGAAGAGATCCCATTGGCGGCGAGAATCCTGCGCGTCGCCGATGCGTACGCGGCACTCACGGATGCGCGGCCGTTCCGGCCCGCTTTCAGGCGTGAGCGAGCGAGACGCGAGTTGATGGATCGCGCGGGAATCGAGTTCGATCCGGGCGTTGTGAGTGTGTTTTTAGCACTCGACGGACTGCCCGAGCTGGAATCGTTTGCGACATAGTTAACTTATGCAATTCTCAAACGGTTGGTTAGCTTTCGAATTAGGCGTGCTCCGGCGACTGAAGTTTACTTCAGTTGCACTGCCTTTCACCGGAGAAGGTGAGATCTGCGTTCACCTGAAGAGTTGGAAGGTGCGCATCGCCGCCAACGATCCGATGCTCTGGTCCTGCACCAAAGCCCAGGCCCTAATCGAGAACAACACCGACCAACTCAACGAAGACGATCTCAACACGTTGGTCGACGACGCCTACATGCCACACGATAAGCTCGAGAATCCCGCTTTGCTCAAATGGTTCAACGAGACCGACACGTGGTGGTTCGATAACCTGCGGTTCAATGCCGAGCATCTCGAACCTTACAAACGTGCGCTCGCGCTGACTGCCGGAATGATGACCGGCGACTACGTTCTTTCTTTCAACCAGCAGACGCGCAGCCTGCGCGAGCCTTTCTCGCTGCCGCAAGTGTTTCGTCGCATGCTCGAGTGTCTTCCGGAGCCGCAGGACAACGGTATGCGCAACAAGACTACGAATCAGGACGTGCGCAGCTTTGTCGCCGAGCGCCATCACACGGACCTGTTGTTCTTGAGACTGCCGATTCCAGTGACGCAGACGACGACGGCGCGAGATCCGATCGTGACGTGGCGCGAGGAGTGGCTGCGCGGCGGCGACGATTTTTGGCTGGACCTTGAAAGGACGCGCGGCGCGAGGCTTGGTTCACGCGTGCAGAGCAAGCAGCAGTACCTCGGCTTCGTCGAAGACCTCCTGCGCACCGCATCTCACATTCCCTCATGGGCCGTCGCGCACACCGAGAATGGATTTATCACGACCGAAGAGCTTGTGGAGAAGATAGGTCGCGTCCGAAAAGTCAGCTCAATCTACTCAAAAGACTTCTCTGACATGCTGGGCGTCCGCGCATCGTTGATAATCGCAAACAGTTAATGCGCGGCTAAAAAACAAACTTGTATCCCACACCGCGCACGGTCAGCAGGTGCCGCGGCCGCGAAGGCTCGTCTTCTATATACTTCCGCAAACGCACGACGAAATTATCAATCGCTCGCGTATCCGTGTCTTCACGCAAGCCCCAGACGTCCTCGAGGATCACGCTGCGCGACACAATCTTTCCTTCGTGCTCGATCAGGTAGCGCAACAGGTCTGCCTCCATCAAGGTAAGATGCACGGTCTGCGTTCCGGATCGAAGCTCCAACGCCTCGAAATCGATCGTCTTTCCTTCGAAATCGAAAACCTTCGCGCTGCCATCTTGCGCGGCCCGGTTCCAGTCTTTATGAAACCACTCACGACGCCGCAGCAACGCGTTAATTCGCGCCAGCAAAACTGACAGCTCAAACGGTTTCGGAAGATAATCGTCGGCGCCCGCCTCAAAACCTCGCAACACATCTTCCGCCTGCCCTCGCGCGGTCAGCATCAGAATCGGAACGAACCGCCCCTGCGAACGCAGCTTGTACGCGAGTGAAAACCCATCCATTCCAGGCAACATCACGTCGAGCACGACCACGTCGAACTTCTTGCGAGCGTCGATCAGCAGAGAAAGCGCTTCTTCAGCAGTGCCGGCAGTCTCAACCTCATAACCTTCCGCGTTCAGGTTGTACCGCAAACCATCGGCGAGGTGCTTTTCGTCTTCTACGATCAATACTGATTTCGTCATCAACTAATTCTCGGCAAGTGAACTGTGAATGTGCTTCCCTGGCCCAGCCCGCGGCTCTCCGCAAACACGCGCCCGCCATGTTTCGTGATCACCGAGTGAACGATAAACAAACCCAGGCCCGTTCCTTTGACGCGCGCCATGAAGCGACCCGGAACACGATAGAAGCGCTTGAAGATCCGTTTCTGTTGCTCGCTCGGAATGCCGATACCTTTGTCAGCCACGCGCACTGCGACCCGCTTGTCGTCGAGCGCAGACACAGACACCGAAACCTTCACCTCATCATCCGAATACTTCACCGCGTTGTCCAAAAGATTTGAGAACGCGGCGCGCAACTCGTCGATGTCGCCAGAAACTTTCGCGGAGCTTACCTCGGGCGACTCGTTATAAATCAGCGCCGACTCGCTCAGCCCGTAACGAACGCGCGTCAGTTCCAGACATTCCCGGACCATCTCACCGAGATTGATCACCGAATTGGAAATGCGGCGACGCTTGTCTCTGGTGCGACCAGCGCGGAGCACCTGTTCGACAGTCTTCAATAAACGCTCACTGTCGGCGAGCATGATGTTGTAGAACTCGCGGCGTTGCACTTCATCGACGTCGCGCGTCTTGAGTGTCTCGAGGTAGAGGCGAATGGACGCGATGGGTGTCTTCAGTTCGTGTGTGACTGCGTTGATGAAAGCGTCGTGTTGCTCGTTGCGCCGTATCTCGCGGATCAGGAAAGTGGTGTTGAGCACCAGTCCAAAGATCAGCACGAGAAAGAACACGATCCCCAGGACCAGCAGCACCACTTCGCGCAAATTGAGAATGATCCAACCGACGTTCAGCGCGATTGCCAGGGCCACGAGACACGCACCCAGCGTGATAAAGAACGCAACTGATTTACGACGACGAGCCCTTACGCGCATGCGGGAGGATTGTAACAGGGCAGGCTCAATCAGTCGCAATTTGCGTATAGCTGTGGCCGGAAACCTTTTTCGGCAGACGGACTTTTCGCGTTACGAACAGGACCAGCCACGCCAGTCCGGCTATTCCCGAAAGCAAACCGGAGATGACGGTCAATGAGCGTGGCGTGATCCAGTGCAGCGACCATCCTGCCGCCGCCGTGGAGAAAGCCCAAATCAACATCTCCGCAGCGCGATCCGTGGTCGAGACTCTGCCTCGCAAGTAATCGGGAACTAGCCGCATCAGCAGCGTTTCCTGCACGGCAAACTCAGCGCCCAAAAGCACGCGCGAGATAGCCACCATCACACACGACCACAGCAAGGTCGGCATTGCTCCTGCCGCCGCATAAAAAATCCCTTGTACGAACAGACTCCAGCCTATGAACGCTACCGTTCGTTTTCTTATTTCAAAGTACGCACCAACCCGCCGCGCGATCATCATCCCGACAAAGAGACCAAAACCTCCGGCGAAATAAAAAGCAGCGACCGCCCCATCCGCGCTGAAGCCATGCTCGCCGGCGAACACCAGTGCGCCGAGACGATCGGCAATGAGATTCATCGCGCCGCCGCCGATGGCCCAGATAATGTTCATGCCGAGAATCGTCGCTACGGGGGCGTGCGTTACGATGTAGGACCAGCCTTCGCGTATGTCAGACCAGTAGCCGCGATAGACGCTTCTCGTTCGATCGACTTCTTTTGTCTGACTACGCGTCTCTTCTTCAGGCACGAGCCACACCGAGTACGCCGACGCGAAAAACGAGAGCGCGTTGATGATGAACGCAGCCTGGTAACCGACATTCGCGGCAGTCCAACCACCAAGCGCCGCGCCGAGCGACATCAACAGGAACCGTGACGAAAACATCAACGCGTTGCCCGCGAGCAGATCGCGTTCGCCCGTGATGTTGGGAACGGCAGCTTGCTTGGCGGCTTCGAAGAACGTGCCGAAGAATGAAAGCAAGGCAGTACAGACGTAAGCAATCCACAGATCTTCCGGCCGTCGCACCAGCAGGAACCCGAGTGCAACGAGAACGCGCAGCAGATCGGTGACGATCATCACTGTGCGCCGCGACCAGCGATCCACGAATGCGCCGGCGAGTGGTGCAAAGAGCGTCATCGGAACCAGACGCGTGATCAGGATGATCGCGGTTACCTCAGTCGCCGCATCAGACACAACACGCCCCAACCCCAGAGCGGCAATGAAGTTGAACCAATTGCCCATCTCTGAGATGACCTGCCCGGTCCACAATCGCCTGAACGATCGATTGCGCCGCAGGAGCTGCATGTAGGTCAAGGAATCCATGAGTTCACAAAATAGGTCCGATAGGACCTACTTCTTCCATTAAAAAAAGCCGCCCGATTTCGGCGGCTCGCGATCTGCTTCGTTCTGCTCGAACGTCATCCTCCTACAAATCGCGGTGGCCGCTTTTCAAGAAATGCCGAAACGCCTTCTACAAAATCTTTTGTCTTTCCTGATTCAATTTGTGTCTTTCGCTCCAAATCCAATTGAGTGGGTAAATCGTTTGCGGTGCTGGCATCCAACAACTTCTTGATCTCCGCTATCGCCGCCGTCGGCGCCTGGGCTAACTGCTGTGCCATCCCCATCGCCTTACTTATCATCTCCTCGTCAGGCCACACCGAATTGATCATTCCCAACTCCGCGGCGGCCCTGGCGCTAATCAACTCGCCCGTGAACAACAACTCCGCCGCTCGTTTCCACCCTACGAGCCGCGGCAGCATGAATGTTCCACCGCAGTCCGGTGTCAGCCCAATCTTGATGAACGCCTGGTTGAACTTCGCACTCTCCGCGGCGATGACCAGATCGCACGCGAGCGCGAGATTGCACCCACCTCCCGAAGCCACACCGTTCACCGCAGCGATAAACGGCACCGGAGTTTCTCGAATCAGAACGATCGCTTCATTCAAGAGTCGTAAAGGCTCGTCAAAGAAAGCCTCCACTCGTCCGTCTTTCTTTGCGATCTCCTGCATCTCGCGCAAGTCTCCACCAGCAGAAAAGGCCCGACCCGCGCCAGTCAGAACGATCGCTCGCGCGCCACGCTCAATCGCCTCGGCAACAGCGGCTTTGAAATCCTTTGCCACTTGCACGTTGAGCGCGTTCAACCGATCCGGCCTGTTCAGTGTCAACACACAGACCGCATCGCGCATCTCCAGTTGAATCGTTTCGTAACTCATTCAGCTCGTTTTAAAGCGTTCTTCACCGTCAACCGCGTAAACAATAATTACGGCGTTCAGATTTATTTACCTGTTACTAGGGTTTATGCCCGAAGCTAGCTTCGCAAACGCCCGGCCTGACGAACTCAGGTCCTTTGTTGCGCGCGACTCGCGCTAAAACAATCGCTGCATAAAACCGGCCTGCCCGTTGATGGCTTGAACGGTACTGAATCGTGCTTGCCACACTGATCGCAGGTGATATCGAACCTATGACGGTCGCCCCCTCCTTGTCCTTTAGAACCGCCGAAGTTTGCTCGCCGTGCGTCGCGGCAGGGTTTGCATCGCTTCGGGTGAGTTAGGTTACGTTCCCGGTAGTACTCCTGTTCCCGTTCCGTGAACATGAACGGAGTGCTGCACTCCGAACACGTGATTTCAAGGTCTGGCATACGCGGTTTCTCCACGAGAGTGAAATCGAGGACCTCTCACTCTCTTGCTCTTCGGAGCGCTGGCGTTGCGTTTCTTTCCACCACAAGTTTGTGGGACGAAAGCGCTGGTTTTCTCAAACGCTACGCCGAAAAGCTGGCGTCCCGACGGGTTTGTTGGCTGAGTGTACTCCAGCAATGCAGTTTTTTCTACGTAATTCTACGTAATTCAGCGAGAAAAAGTGTGGCGGAAGATCTTCACTCACCCGCTTTGCTGTGGCGTTCTCGCAACACTCACATTGCCGTAACCTATGATTTCACCCGGCATATCGGTTGCTCAGCGATCCGCGAACATGAGTAAAACTCTGAACAAGGGTCCCGACATTTGATCAAACAGACTACGCTCGGCAGTGCCGTCGAAACTCATGGAATAGGACTGCACACTGCCGTCCCGGTTCATATCCGTCTCGTCCCTGCGCCTCCCGATACAGGCTACGTGTTTCGTCGCACCGATCTCGGCGGTTTTGAAATCCCTGCGAATGTCGAGTCTGTAGCGCATTGTGGTTATGCCACCACGTTGATGCGTACCGGCGTGATGCTCTCGACCGTCGAACATCTCCTCGCAGCGTTGCGCGGTCTCAACGTCGACAACGCTTTCATCGAAGTCGACAATCTCGAGATCCCGATCATGGACGGTTCCGCGGAAAACTTCGCGGAGATCATCGAACGTGCAGGCATCGTCCAACAGCCACTCGCACGACGCGCCCTCCTCATTCGCGAAAAGGTTTCCTTCGAACAAGGCAATCGCCGCATCAGTGTCGAACCGGCTGACACTTACCAGATCGACTGCCTCATCGACTTCTCACATCCGATGATCGGCATACAGAGTTTGTCTGTGGAGTTGAACAACGGCGCTTTCAGCCGCGACATCGCCGCGGCGCGCACCTTCGGGTTCACCAACGAAATCGAAGCATTGCGGCGGGCAAACCTGATACGTGGCGGCTCGCTCGACAACGCCATCGTCCTCACGCCTGAAGGCATGTTGAATGAAACGAGCCTGCGCTTTCGCGACGAATTCGTTCGTCACAAGATTCTCGACATCATCGGCGACCTGGCGCTCCTGGGCATGCCAATCCTCGGCAAAGTCGTCGCCGAACGCAGCGGCCACATCATGCACGCCGGCTTGATGTCGAAGCTGCTGCGCGTCCGCTCCGCCTGGGACATCGTCGACATGTAGTTCCCCTCAGTGTCCTATTGCCTCAAAATAAAATCTACTCCTACGGTGATTCGTTGCCTCACAAATAAATCTACTCGAAATAGGATTGGATTTGCGCATCGTAGTGTGCCATTTTTGAGTAATGGCGTACCACGGGAAATGGTTTTTTGTTTTGCTTTCATCGAGAAACATATCTAGCAGTAGTGGCTGTGGGAATGTGGGAAAGTCAGGCGGCTTTTTTGCCTGACTTTTCCAAGCGCTTGCGGGAAGCGACGCTTTTTGTCGCTTTCCGCAAGCGCGTCATTTCCACAGCCGGTTTGGCGGCGCGGCGCTTTGCGCTCTGTCGTTGGTGCCCATTTGTGGTCCTAACTGCGGTAGCCATGAGTTTCTGTTGCAATTTTTCAATCTGTCGTTTGAGCTGCGCCGGATTAAGCAAGCGATACTGGGCGCGTAACCGCTTTTTAATCTCCTCGGGGATGAAACTGGAATCCAACAGCCGTTGATAAGGCGTGCGGGCGGTGTCATATTTCTTCTTCACACGCGCGCCGTGCCGTTCCTTCGACTGGAGTTTCATGCTGGGCTGAAAGAAGTTGGTGTAGAGATCCAACTTCTCATAGAGTTCATTGAGCAAGCCTAACTGCTTGTCCGTATCAAAGCGTTGATAGCCCACCGCGCGGCGCACCACCGAATAGTTTTTCTGCTCCACAAAGCAGCTATCGTTTTTGCGGTAGGGGCGCGAGCGGGTGAAGGTGATTTTGTGCTCCTGGCAAAAGCTGTAGAGCGTTTCGTTGATGAACTCTGAGCCGTTGTCGGAATCGATGCCGAGCAGCGGAAATGGCAATTTTGCTCGGATTTTCTGCACTCCTTCCAAGACCCAGACCTGCGCTTTGTTCTTCAGCGCGCGGCTGCAATTCCAGCCGCTGGCAATATCCACCGCATTCAAGGTAAAGGCATGGTAACTGTCTATCACACCACCGTCATGGCCCACCAGGTCCAGTTCCATAAATCCCGGTTGTGCTTCATCCCACTCACTGAAGGTGCGCATCGGGATCTGATGCTTCAACAAGGTACCGGGCCGGGTGTGGGTGCGGCCCTTCAGTCGATATTTCTGGCGCTCGGGACCTAACAGCCGATCGATAGTGGCGGCGCTCATGCGCTTCAGCTTCTGGCTAGTGGCTGCGTCACAGCGCAATTCATTGTGCCGCAGCAGTCGCTCGACAATCTCCCCGAGTACCGGCGCCAATCGTTTGCCGCAGATGTAGTCCATGATGCGCCAGACCTGCACCAGCGCTTTCACCGTCTGCTCATCATAAGTTGGTCCCCGGCCCCGCCCTGACAACTTCTTGCCCACATCGCCGCGTACTCGTAGTTTGCGATGCACCGTCACTACCCGCCCTTGATTGCGTAACACCAGGGCCGCATAGCTGCGCGCAAATCCCGTCAACTCGACAAACTCAGTCAGAATTACTCCCTTCTCTTTCTTGCCGGCTTTGCGATAACGCCCCGCGGTCGCCTCCGCAATCCGTTTCCGCTCCTTCATCGTCAGCCTCATTTTCTACCCCGCTCTTCAGCCTCAGCCTTGCGGGGTTAATCTCGCTCATTTCGAGTAGATTTCTTATTTGAGGCAACGAATCAATTTCGAGTAGATTTTTTATGAGGCAATTCGAGTGTTTGCAACCACTCTTCCCGTAAGTTATAGTCCCGCAAATTGTTCAGACTGAATTCAGGCAAGGTGGGTGTGTAATGGGTCTGCTAAGTTTGCTTCCCAAAGAAGATCAGTATTTCGATCTGTTCACGCAGATGACGCTCTACATCTCTTCAGCCGCGCGCGAGCTGAAGGAGATGCTCGCTGACAAAAATCACGACTACGCCGAGTATGCCCAGCGCATCAAGGGACTGGAGCATGCCTGCGACGAGCTTACCCACAACATTTCCACGCGCCTCAATAAGTCGTTCATCACGCCGTTCGATCGCGAAGATATCTACATGATGTCGAGCGCGCTCGACGACATCGTCGACCTGATCGACGATGCAGCACGTGCGATCATCATTTTCGACGTCAAAGAGATTACCGACTACGCTCGCGACTTCGCGGACGTGCTCGAGCGCATGGCCGAGCAACTGAAAGAAATCGTCTCTACGTTGCAGCGTCCGAAGAATGTCACTCAGCGGCTGGTGGAAATTCATCGTCTGGAGAATGAAGGTGACGACATCTATCACGCCGCCATCGCGGAGATATTTCACGATCCGCCTGACGCATTAACTGTCCTGAAGTGGAAAGAGATTTACGAAAAGCTCGAAGCTGCGGTCGATCGTTGCGAGAACGTGGCTAACATTATTGAGAGTGTGATTATTAAGCATACTTAGTAACCGTCTCCCATGACCGCAACTCTGGCCTTCGTCATCATTCTCGTCCTCCTGGCGCTTGTCTTCGATTACATCAACGGATTTCACGACGCCGCAAACTCGATCGCGACAGTTGTCTCAACGCGCGTCCTCTCGCCGGGTCTCGCAGTAATCTGGGCGGCGTTTTTCAACTTCATCGCGTTTGCGGTATTCGGCACGCGTGTCGCGAAGTCGATTGGCGACGGCGTTCGCATGGATCTCATCAGCGCTGACCTTCGTCTTTATGTGTTGCTGGCGGCGTTGCTGGGCGCGATTGTCTGGAATCTCATCACCTGGTATTTGGGACTGCCGACGTCGAGCTCGCACGCACTGCTCGGTGGCTACGCCGGAGCAGGAGTCGCGGCGTACGGCGGTGTAAGTGGTTTGTTGAAAACGGACGTCTGGTTACGCACCTTGAAGTTTATTGTGCTGTCACCGCTGATCGGGATGTTGTTGGGTTTTAGTTTGATGGTGGCGGTCTACTGGATCTTTCGACGTTTTTCAGCAACGCGTGTGGACAAGATCTTCAGGCGCGGACAGCTTTTCTCAGCCGCAGCTTTCTCGTTGGGCCATGGCGGTAACGACGCACAGAAGACGATGGGAATCATCACCGCCGTGCTCACCGCGGGCGGCGTTTTTGGTATGACGTATAACCCGGATGGGACCTTGCCACCGATCCCGGTCGCCGTCGTACTCTCCGCTCACGCTGCGATTGCGTTAGGCACCTTGTCGGGAGGCTGGCGCATTGTGCACACAATGGGCACAAAGATCACAAAACTGAAACCAGTCGGCGGCTTCTGCGCAGAGTCCGCCGCTGCACTGACACTCGCGTACGTCACGCTCACGGGCACGCCCGTCTCAACGACACACACCATCACCGGCTCGATCGTCGGCGTCGGCGCCACCCGAAGATTATCAGCCGTAAAATGGGGCGTCGCCGGCCGCATCGTCTGGGCCTGGATTCTCACCATCCCCGCCGCCGCCCTGGTCGCTGCAATCTCCTTCTGGATCGTCTCCACTATTCACAACCTGGCAAGCTGAGATACAAAAAGGCACAAACGATTTGCGAAAACCATTTGTGCCTTTCGTGCTTTTTTGTGGCTACTCTTTATTGCTTACCAACACCACATCCCACGCCCAGCGCCCGTTTTGCGCATCCTTCGTATCCCTCACCTTAGCGCGAAACATGAACAGATTACCGTATTGGTCAGTCTTCTTTGATGCCTTGTAATTCAGCTCCAGAGTCTTAACTCCCAGTTCTGGCAGCGTGTGCAATTCACTTGCCTCCGAGATCCCATTGTGATTTGCATCCTGCCAGAGACGTAACGACGAAAACACCGCATCCGCCTTTGTTATTAAGCCATCGAGATTCCCGCCGTTGTTTGCCTTGTCAAATTCAGCAAGAGCCAGGAAGCCATTTGCTTCATCGGCGGGAGCTGATTGTGGAGTATAACTTCCGAACAATTCCCGTCCATCGTCGATGGTGCCATTCCCATTGCGATCGAGGACGAGCCAGGCATCATCCGACCCAGCAGCAGTCCACGACAGGTGTTCAGCAGCACCGGAAACATTTAGATTGAAATTTACACCGCCGGCTTCATCGGTAAGATTAAAGCCGTTGCCTGCAACGTCAATTAGGATGGGTGACTCGATAATGCACCGGCAAAGTTCGACACTCCATATCCGTGGATAAGGACATGAACCTGGACCACAATAATCGTGACATACAGAAGTAGTAAAGTTCCAGTAAAGTCCTGCTGACTCACATGAGGCCTGGCTAGCGATCTGCGCACCACAAGGATCACGTTTAAAGTTGCTGATGGGAGTGGTTGTACAAAGTGTGCCATCGCTCTTTTGACACATCACACTTGATAGCGATTTTCGTGCGTTACGAAGTCCAAGTAGTTCGATACTGTCATCAAAAGTATTTTGCTTGAAAGCGCAACCACTAACACTTCCGCAAGCAACATTTTGGGACGCGACAAAGACTGTGTTGCAGGGCAACGTAGGATCTTGAAACAGCGAAGGCTCCAATAAGGTTGGTGTTCCCTTAATTAACATCGAAATCGGGTTGGAGCATCACTTGGCGCGAGTGAAGCAGATTCATGAGCGAGATTTGGCTGCTGGTTACGGTCGCGTGCCGCTACAAGCGCCATGAACAAAGAGATGGTGGTCGAACTGAATAGCATCCGGCTTTACCAGCCGCAGGACGTACTCCAGCAGAGACTGAGCGGCGGCGCTGCTCCGCTGTCGAATTACATCAAGGCATTGCAGAAGTCCGCGACGGACTTTTGGGTGAGCGCTGATCCGCCGACAGCCAATGGGTTCTTTGTCGCCGTGGGCGTTAAGCCCGACAAAACGGCCAAGGTGTGGTGCGAGGCCGTTGACGGAGAGATCCCCGCGGACGTGATCGCCAAGTTGGAGAAGAAACTCGGCGAGGTGCGAGCCGTCGCGATCAAGCAATTTTTCCACTAGTGAAGAAATGAAAAAAGAGAAGGAAAAGATAATTGAGTATTTTGCAACTCAATATCGAGCGATGCTCGAAGAGAACCTGGACGATTACATTGAGTCAGGAATTGTGCAGAGCAGGTTCTGAAAACTGTTCTGATAAGTTATTGGTGAGACGTGCAAATAACAACAAGGTTAACGGTCTGCACGTCGGAACATCACGAATGCGCGACATGCCGTTCGTACGTGTGAAGTAGATCGACAGCCATTGCTTTTGCTGATGTGATGGGAAGAGGGCAGTCCGGCTGGGAAGTCCAGCCGGACTAAGCCATCTCCACAGTGGCTAAGGACCAGGCTCGAACGTGCAACTCCCGCCGAGGATTCCGGTGCCGATACCGACACCGCCACCGGCGAACGTCGCAACCGCGTTTCCGCCCTGCCAAAAAGAGATTTGAACCGCGACTGAGGCGATGTTGCATTGAATGGTCAAGTCTATTCCCGCTAATTGCGAAAAGGGAATGCTGGACCACATTGTCCCCCACGACTCACCGCCGATTGCTACGGTAGCACCCCAAATGTCTGCGGTGCTTGTAAGTGGCGGGGTCGAGGACAAATCTATCCTGATGCGCTCCCATACCAGTAATCCCGTGAAAATCACGCTCGCCGGACAACTGTAGGTCTCGCCGTTAACTGCGGCGTCCGGCTTTGCCTGGGGACCGAGTTCCGGGTGCTGAGTCAAGACGTTTTGCGCCTGTGCCTGCAACTGCTGTAACAGAGCCTTAGCAGAGTCAGAGTATTGTTGAGCAGTTTGTTGTGTTGCTGGTTGCATTATCTTCCTCCTAATGTCGTAATCCTGGGTTACGAAATCTCATAGATCTTTGCAGGTGGACCACCTGGCTATTAACGCGAGAACAGCTTGCGAAAACCACCAACAGCGAAACGACTTGAAGGAAGTGGCGCTGCACGTATCAGTTCAGAAGGGCAGCCCATGACCGTCATCACTCATCCTCGAGCGGGTCGTAGTCTGTTCGGTAACACTCGGCGGCGCGAGGATTTCTGCCGTGAACACGCGCGACGAGGTAAAAAGGAGACAGGCACGTGTTAATTCGCATTTACAGAGTTATCCGCTTAGCAACACATTATCGGAGGCTAACAAAGCCCCCGATATTGACGACCGGTACAAAAAGGGGTACAAAAAGTGAGTACATTTCTTACGACCTCTTTGAACCCGTATTTTTACTTAGGCCCGCGTAGCTCAGTGGATTAGAGCGTTCGCCTCCGGACCCATTTTTACCTTCCGGTTTTCCTGAACAAAATAGAAAACATCAATAAAAAGGGCCTGTTTCTTGTCTCCCTCTGTGTTCCTTGTTGTCCCCCTGTGTCCCGAAAACCATTTCAAAAGGGGGACAAAAGGGGGACACAATATCGTGGCTTGGGCCAACGCATCAACGTGCTCATGTGACGAGTGCGTTCGGCAAGTAATCGAATCTTTCTGGTTCGTATGTGTCCCCTTGTGTCCTGAAAACCACGTAGAAACGAGGGACGCCAAACAGATACACTAACGGTGGCTTGGGCCAACTCTATCAACGTGCTCAAGTGGTGAGTGCATCGCCAAGACAGAGGTGCAAATTGAAAATACTTCAACGAACAATCCGCAGGAAAAGAGGTAAGCATTGCGCACGCATCCGGTTTGAAGACAACAACGGCAAGATTCACGAGATCATGCGCACTGCCGACAATAAGAGTGCGGCAAAGACCAGACTCGCTCAACTTGAGGCAGAGATTCTAGAAAAAGGAACAGCGAGATTTGAAGCGGGTAAGGTCACGTTCCGGCAGCTTGCTGAATACGTGAAGACCCGCTTCTATGTGCCGGCCACTTATAGCGAAGATGGCTCAAAGATAAGCGGTGTCAGGAGTGTCAAGCCAGCGCACTGTTGTATAAACAGGCTGATCGAGTACTTCGGCGACAAGGATATAAGCAAAATTGACGATGAGGCTTTCGAGAAGTACAAGGCGCGCCGTCTAAAAACAGTTTGCATCGCTACCGTTGATCGTGAGCTATGCAAAGCGCGAAAGATGTTTGGTGTGGCGCTGTCCAAAAAGTGGGTTTTCGATAATCCCTTCAAGACTGAAGCTGGCAAACAGTTGATCCAGGTTGCTGCTGAAAAGGGTGCTGTCGAACACGTATTGTCCGATGCCGAAGAGCAACGGTTGTTCAAGGCCCTTCAGACAGCGGACCGTCGTCACACAATTCCGGTGTTCATTGCAGCGCTTGAGACAGGTGCTCGATGGTCCAGCCTGGTCGAGTTCTTAAAGTGGAAACATGTCAACTTCAAAGCTGAAGAAGTGACCATCACCACCTACAAGGATAAGAACATGAAGCAGTGGGAGATTTCGATCAGCATTCGATTGAAAGCCGAACTGCTGAAACTCAAACTCCAAAGGAAGAGCGACGATCCTGAGGAACTGTTGTTCTCAAGCGCGAGCGTGAACCTGCGTAAGGTGTGGGAGGCTGTACGTAAGGAGGCCGGTATCCCTACAGTGCGCTTTCATGACTTGCGGCACACCTTTGCAACTCGCATGGCCGACGCCGGCATGGAGATGCAGGAACTGGCAAAAATTCTGGGCCACACTGACATCTCTATGACGTATAGGTACTACCACCTGACGAAGAAGGTGAACGACAAGATGAGAGACATTCTCAACAAACGTGCAGCGATGTAGGTGAAATGGACCCGCTACATATATCTTGATCAGGAAGCGGTAATCAAACAGATTGGAGTCGCTTTCAACGTCGCTTTCTATGAATGTTCTGGTATAGATCCTTTGCTTTTCGAATTAAATCATCGTAGGTTAAAACCTCGATCGAGCGGCTATTTATATTTAGCCGTTTCAGTTTGGCGGTCTGCTCCGCGGACAACTCGTTTCTCATACCAATTAGTAAAACACCCTTAGGAGAAAAGATGCCCGGCATGAGTGAGCGCGCATACTCACCGTGGGCGTCAACCCATTCCTGGAAGCCAAGAACCTGTCCGTAGGCATGAGTGAATCTTGCCGTGAAATCATTTGTGCCAGTGAAAATTGTGTCTTGAGGCTTCTCGATTTCAACCAAAATGTATTCGTCATCAAGCCGGCGGATTACAAAATCTGTGACGTGTTCTAAACCAAGTTTCTGTTTGGGTATTACTTCACTGGCCAACGGATCAATAAATACTGGGTTCTTGGTGAGGAACCTTTGGTAAACCTCTTCCGAATCTTTCTCAGAAATAAGAATTTCAAATGCAACTATCAGACGGCTCGTAATTTTGATCGCAGGTTCCGTAAAAACTTCAAATACTATTGAGCGCATTAAATCCGTTGCTGCCGTATCCTTATTAGGCGAAACTTCATCTTCGAAGGATGTCAAAGAGACAATCGCTTGAAACAGAAACATTAGCAGCTTCTGGAATAAATCTCCGTTCAATTGACTTTCTTCAACGATTTCTTGGAAGGCTTGCTTCGCGGCCTCCAGCGTATCAACTGAGGGAGGTCGATCTAATGGTGGCGCCAAATCTATATTGAGCTGTATCCCCTTAGGCGGAAGCTGTCCGCGAGCGGCATACCAGAGTCCTTCTAATATTGCTGGAATATCAAGTAGGTTTCCGCCAATTGGGGCATCTAAAGCAGCACTGCTCAAGATTTCCACACCCGGCTTCCCTTTTTGTAACAACGCTCTTGTTGCAAGACGCGACACAGCGAAAAAGTCGTCTCCTGAAAAGTGCAGACCGGACCTGAGAAGTTTGCGCAAATCTGTTAAAGCCGATTCCTCTTGACTCGATGCCAAGTCTGCTATCTTATTTACGATTTCTTTAGTCGATGCTTCCTCTGAAAAGGCTTCGTTTTCCATTACAGTTGAAAGAATACGTCACCAAAACTCAAAGGGTAAACAACAACACGAATGCCTAGATGCTGCAAATTCTCAATAACAAAACGTTGACGGAAAATTTGACAGCTCAGAGTGGCGTTGAGAGCGTTCGGCACTTTGAGAGCGTCGAAATGGAGCAGTTGAACCGTTGGGAGATGAGCAAGGTGGCGGTGTAGCATCCTTTTCGCGAAAACATCTGTCCGCTTGGCTCAGGAATTAAGCAATCACCTCTAGGTTGGATAGGTAAAAAACTTATCTCCACGCCACAGGTTTCGCTGCGCGCAAATTGCGCGGTTTTCGTTGTGCTGCTTGTTGGACGATGTTTGCCGCGGGCATTTTTGAAGCCGGGCATACATTTTGACCGACGGTAGCGAAGGAGTCCTCAAGAGACGGCAAACTGAGTTAGCATTACAGAACCTAAACCTTTACCTCCACGTCAGCGAACTCAATGCGGAGAATAAATGCGACTGCTTACGACTCTCCTTATTCCACTTAAGGCAGGTCGGGTAAAGGTTTTGAGCTACTATCTGAGATACCCAGCTAAACCTAGAACCTAGTGATGCTTACAAACAAGAGATAGCCCGCATGCTGTTTTATTACCCCTCTAGTTTAGCGTCGCGGGCTCTGATTATGCCGACCTATAGCTGAGCAGATTAGCACACGAAAGAGGCGACAAGTGCCTTATCGCCCTCTTTCTAGTTTGCAAGCCCCCTAAACCCCGATATTGATCTTGTTGGTCCAAACTTGAATACTATGGGTTTGTGAGCGTGAGTCATTGATTGCACGACGGAGATCCGGAGACACAGGGATTAATCCAATCAACGTAGTTAGCCACTCGCGTATATACCCCGACCTTGTCGGGACGAGCGCATCCGTCACCCCAACTAACGATGCCAGCGAGTTTCGGAGATGCTTCCTTGCCAAACGTTAATGGTCCACCGCTGTCGCCTTGGCACGAATCTTTCCCTCCGGATCTTACCCCAGCGCAGAGCATGTTTTCGGTGATTCGGCCGTCGTACGCCTGGGTGGAATTGCAAATTGCGCGAGGAACGAATGGAAGTTCGTCGAGATAACGCAGATCGCGAACCACATTCCCTCCTTCGGTAGTAGCTCCCCAACCTGTGACTGTCAAAACGGAAGTGTCCGTCAACCCACTTTCCTCCCCGACCGTCAGCAGGTCCAACTTCTTGATTTGTAGGCCGGTTGGAAGCGGATCCCGAAGTTCCATTAAAGCTATGTCATTGTCCTGGTTCTGAGTATTGTAATTGCGGTGCACGATGATTCGATTGACGTTTCGTCGTACGGCACCGTCAACCAGCCGATTCGTACCCGCCGTTATGATCACCTGTCCCGGTGTCAGTCTTTCAGCGCAGTGTGCCGCGGTGACGATCCACTTTTCTGAGAGGACTGAACCTCCGCAGAAATGGGCACTAAATGGATCGGCGATCCACGAAACACCAAGCGAGACTTGCCAGGGAAACGCGCCCGCAGGTGCAGGCTTTCCGCCTACTATCTTAGCCTGTTCCCTGCGGAGGTAGCGATTCACGGCTTCCCTGTACGGAACTGATCCACTTGTTGCAGGATCGGTGTCGAGAGTCTGGCCTTGCGCCAAGGCTCGTGTTTCAAATCCAGTCGTGGTTAAGAAGATCAGGACCAGACCAATCATTAGTTTTTTAGCAATAGTCTCCATTTCTTTCCTCCAATCTCATTTGACTCCGAAGAACCTTATTCTGACTGCGTCGCTTGAAAAACCTGCTCGCCCAGACACAGATGTAAGGCGCTCACCAATGTCTGCGGGTTTCCCTTTGGAAACGAACAGCGGAATGTTCGAATTTTTGAGGATGTAATCAGCGTTAGCCATTCGAGCCGCACGAGTTTCCTGCTCTGCTTCGTCGGTGGTTGGCGCTGTTGAGAGTGAGATCCACGTAACCTTCCAACCCTGCGACCGCAATTCTGCAATGGCCGCTTTGATGGGCGCCGGATCGACCAATTCCGGAAGACTGTTGGGACGAGGTGGGACAAGAATCTCTTTGATGGAATGTCCGAGCTCCAGGACATCGGCAGTCTCACGCGGTTCAACCTTGAAGTAGAATGGAGTTGAACCTTCGCCAGTGTCAGCTTCAACCCAAACATCGTTATCTTCGGTCAGCAAAATATTGCGCGTCCGTAACACAGTCCTCGCAGGAATTCGTTCAGTTATCTTTGAAGTTACTACCGGTGCTGCTCTTCCTAGCAGAGCTCGGGTTGCTACCATTATTCCGTGTGCATCGATGTTCGCCAGGCTGTATGCCAAAGAATTTCTATAAAACCTTGTCGGGATTTCTTTGCCGGATGAAATACTTGCCAAAAAATCCTCCCCGGTTCTTAGGGCAGCAATTTCACTAGTCTTGATTCCGGACTGAACCACACCCACATCTGCATCTGAAAGTTCGCGTAAAGCCGGTCTCTGGTCCTCGCTAACTGACCGCACGAAGGCAAGTGGGGTGGACAGTCGTCGGATCGCGACGCGACTCTCACTCGAGGGACGCCATGCACGTTCAACCGCAATCGGCGACGCGCGCGTGAAAGCACTACTCAATTCGATAGCTGTATGATCAGCAATCCACTTACGGGCTGCTGTTGCATGACGGCTCACGGAATTAAGTCGCACAAAGAGCCTGACGTTTCGGGGCAGTGCGGAAGTCAACGCTGACAGCCACGCTTCTCTCTCGTCATCCAGATTCTGTTGCGTCGGCTTCAGATAAGGATCGGTCGGCGACCAATCGAACCTACCAGCCTCCTGCGGAGGAGTCGTTAAGTCCTCAAGGTCAGCCGCGACTTTTCTGAATACTTTGTCAAACGATTTTCCTTCAGTGGTTAGGTTTTCAACCAGAGCTTTCGTAAATGCACTCAGTTGTCCAACCTGTGAACTTCCCAAAGCAATATGACCTGGTTTGGTCGCAAATGCGATTACTGTATTTACTGCAGTACTTCGCCTCGGCATCTCAGCAGGACCCTTTGCGATCAGGTTCTCGTCAGTTGCAGTTTCATTGGGCGTGATCTTCAGAGATCCATAAGACCGGCATGCATCGAGCAAGAAAAGGATAAAGCCGGGTGAATGTGTTTCCAGGTAAGACTTGAACGACTCGACTGCGATCGCAACGTCGGTTACATGCTGGACCGTCATCGACAGCGGCAACTGCGTTGGCGCGAGGAAACTGTCGGCGCCATAGGAGAAGCCATGGCCCGAGAAGTAAAACACTATGAAATCTCCAGTTGTCAGTTTCTGACGAAAGGCAGGAAGGATCTCTTCCCAAAACTCGAAAGGCGTACGTACATTATCGTGACGGACCACCTCAAACCCAAGCTCCGTTAATCGTTGGCTCATTTGTTCGGCGTCAGTCGTGGAACCTGGAAGCTGGCTCAGATTCGTATAATCCGCATTACCAATGACCAAAGCGATTCTTTTAGACTCTTTCACACACATATAATCGTCGCAGTTCTCCTGACCTCGTGCCGGTGAAGCAACGACAAGCAATGTGATTAGACAGATAAGGTGAATCGCTGCGCGATATGTCGCGTATGAACAGGCGCTTTCCCACAAAGTGAAATTGAAAGTTATTTTTTTCATAGCATTAGTCCTTCCTCGCGCAACCCGTTTTGTCTCATTCAACTGAAAAGTTGAAATTCGATCTTCGAGATCGCCCAACCATCGCAATTGATCCCACGGAGGGCGTGAAGCTGCGCACGAACTCGAAACTGACAGAGCGATCCGTCGTAAAGCTCAAGGTCCTGACTATCATCACTGGACCACAATTGCCTTCGCTTCGAGCAATTCGTGGAGCGGACTTGCACTTAATCAAAGCGGCGGGTTAAAACTGCATAGATACTCCAAACTGTATTTGACGACTCGCACCGAGATCGGACTTTCGTTTGAACGTGCGAGTGATAACACCAAAGGTAGGCGCCATCTCCTGGGTGAAAGCGTGGTTGGGCTGCAACCCGGAATCTCCAGTGCCAAGTCTGTTTGGGAGCGTGGCCTTCGTGAATTTGAAGTTCGTGAAGTTGAATAGATTCGTAATGTCTACATTGAAGGCAAGAGTTTTCTCTTTGTCTTCAGGACCGATCTTGATTTCTTTGCGCAGAGACAAATCCACAAATCGGACCCGCGGTCCACGAAGCGCTCCGCGCGTAAGGTTACCCAAGGTTCCGGGTGCAGGAATACTGAAGGCAGCTGGGTTGAGATAGTTCCTGTCATTGCGCAGGTACGGACTTGCGCCGCCAACCAGGTTCGGCCGATAAGCTGCGACGGACGATCCACCGCCAGGCGTGTTGAGAACTGCAGTCCGGTCTATCGCGGGATCGTTAAAAACATTGCCTGCCTGATCGACATAAACAACGTCCGGTCGGTCAATGCGAATGTCGATGGGTGCGCCTGATTGAAAGCTTCCAAGCGTCGCCAGTTGCCAGCCGCCCAATGATTTACCTACAAAGCCAGTTGCGGGGCATGCTTTAGGAATCAGGCACGGAATCGCCAACACTGTCGTGAACTTAAACTGATGCCGTACATCGGCGGCGTTGTACCCAAAGTCATAGTCGTAATTGAGCGGGTTACCCACCCCGATCACGTCAGCATCGTCGGTATTACCTCGATTTTGCGCGAGCGTGTAGTTGACTTGGAACAACTTCAAGTTTTTCATACTACCATTCAACGTTGCCTGAAAAGAGTCGTACGAAGAGCGTCCACCAGTAGTGAGAAATTCAAACTCTCCGTATGGGTGCAACAGTTGCCCATCAGCTTCGATATCAAATTCTCGTTTGACAATCGCTTTCTGAGATGGATCCGGATTCGTTTGCACGCTGACAATTCGATTTGCAAAATTGCGCAGCAACAGACCGTGTCCACGATTGCCGATATATGAAAGAGTGAAGAACAACTCTTTCAACACCTTATTGGCGTCAATCGGTGGAGCCGTTGCTGGATTGCGATCGACCAACGCTTGTTTTAGGGTGAAGTCAAACTTATAAACACGGGCCGGACTTGTGTAGTCGCGTGAAAGAGCGAGCGGTTTCAACTGACGATCATTGGCTGGGGTTGCTGCCTCTAAGATACGCGGATCTACGGGAAAGGCGAGACTCTCTCCAGCAAGCGTGAGACGGTTGTTAGTCACCGGACGCATAATATTGTCGAACACATCAGGGCCGACGTGCATGCCGAAGCTGGCGCTAATGACTGTCGGTGCGAATCTCAAATCGGCATCCTTCTCGTGCTGCGTATGCCATAGCGGCGCCCAAGCGAATGCGACACGGGGCAGAAAATTCGTTTTGCGCGATCTGTAAAGATCGTCGCCGTTCGGCACGATAGCACCGGTTGCGGGGTCAATATTGACAACGCTCTGATTGAGTTCTCGTAAGCGAGTGTAATACTCGTAACGAAGGCCGTAAGTGAGTGATGTGCTTTCACTAGTCCTCCAGGCATCTTGCACATATCCAATGTAGTACGTTTGCGAGACGTGACGAAGGCCGGGACTTCCAGTTAACGAACCCAGATCGCCTGAGTGTTCCACGGCGGTATGGTTAGCTAAAAAGTCAGTCAAATTTGAAAAATTGTAAGTGGTCCCAAAAAGCTGGTCCAGGGAAGTGCGCAGCAGACGAATCTCGCCGCCAAACGTGACGATATGTTTTCCCCGAGTCAACTCCATCTGATCGACAAACGAAAACTGCCATGGCTTTACGGTCAGGTACCTACCCTTAAAATCGCCGCCGAGCAGACCTCCCGAAGTCGCAACTGAGAGCGGCAGTGGCTGGCCTACTATTCCGGTTTGATTGATTTCGCCGCCGATGTTTATGGCGCTGTTAAATAACTCTGGACTTATGTTGTCTTCTTCCGAACGCGCAAACAACCGCGACGGCGCGTGGATTAGGCCAAAGATGAACTCGTTGGTCAGTGTTGTCTTCCCGGTCTCACCACTGAGTATCGTCGCCCCATAGCGAAATACACCCTTGTGACTGGACTCCAGCGAGATGCTGCGGCGGCCTGATGCTCCGTCCGGAAGGTTTATTCGGGAGCGCGAGCCCTTGTAGATACCAGTAATTTCATTTCCATTGATGAACTTGTAATCGATACGGCTGGTGATACTGTTGCTCTCCGCGCGGTTCTTCGCTTCGAGTTGGATAATGTCAAAATTGTCATCTGCTGACGCATCCTTCACAATAGCCGCTCCATTTGCCCGAAAGCTCTTGAGCAATCCGGCCACGGCTGGGTCTGCCGTCGTCGCGAGCGAGAGCTTTGGAACTGCCGCAAACAGTGTGTTTCCGGAACTGGCGCGAATCCCCTCGTAATTGAAAAACACAAACAATTGCTTACTGAGCTCACCGCTCACGTTAAATCCGAAGAGATTGAAGCGAAGTGATGGCTTGCGAGCAAAGTCAAAAAAGTTTCGAGCTCCGAAAATATCATTGGCGTGATACTCATAGACTTCAGCGCTGAAATCTTTGCCACCCGAATTGATGTCACTGACTAACTGGCCGCCAGTGCCAGTGCCAAATTTTGCCGGCGTGTTGCTTGTGTCGATGGCAAACGTCTTAAATGCCTTGATGCTTTGGCGGTCCCCGATATCGGCGAACAGCGCGTTGGGGTCCTGGAAGGATGCCGACGAGAGTACGATCGGATTCGAGCTTAGGCCATTTTCACGCAGCACGTTTTGAGTTGCTGATATGCCATTGAAGATGAAACCGGCGAATGCGTCGACACCCGTGGAAACAGCTCCAGGTTGTTGCTCAACCAAGGGCACTTCACTTTGGTCGCGATTAGGCAGTTCTTGTAGTTCACGCGACATTGCTCTGTCGCCACTACGACCCGGGATAATTCGTTCTGTTAATGGAACCTGTTGTTCGGCTCGATCACCTTCAGTACGGGTGACTTTTGCGCGAGCACTAATCAGCAGTTGACCCTCTGAGCTCGATACTTCGCGCGTTATGTTCTGACCCAAAAGCAGAGTCACAATGATTGCCTTAGTAGGGTCGGGCGGTTGAACCTCGTAGGTGCCGGGTGCAAGTCCTGAGAAGATGCATTTTCCTTCAGGTCCGGTCGTGCGTTCGCCTACTTTACCCTGCTCTCCAACAAGCACGATGAGCGTACCTTCGCGTCTTGGTGTAACGATGACGGTTATTCTTCCATAATCAGATTGGGCCAACATTGGCGTTGGTACGCCAAGAACCGCGGCGCCGATGATTACATCAAACACCGCAACAGACAGTAGGAGTTTAGGGGTCTTTAACATATCGATCCTTTTCGGGCTGTCCTCGCCAAATTCTGCATGTCATCGATCGTTTTGAGATCAGCTGGGCGATTAGCTGAATCGACTCGCGTCAAATACAGCATGTGCGAATGGTGTGCCAAGAGCGTCTTGCGGACCACCCGCCGATCTCACTGGGCACACGACTAAATGCATGAGTATGAACCTAGAGAATGATCGATCGGAGGGGCAGTCGAGCGTAAGCTGGAACTTCGGCTATTCTGTTCGTTCATAGATTCCTGCATTCAGTTGGAATCGGCTTGCTCGGCTAGACAGCGAAGGTTGGAATTTCTCATTGGATTATCATTTGTGATAGTGGGCAATCAGTTCTGATACTTCAATGGCGGGGTCCATCTGGTGTAGCAATCGCTTTCAACAACGACTGGCCGGATTATGAGTTGATAGTGGCCATGGCGAGGAATGCGTAGCCTCATATTTGCTTCAAAGCAAATATTCAATTTTCCGGGATAGACGGGTGTTCGGACCGTCTCATTAGCGGTGAACACAATCGCTGAAATGTTATGAAGAAGTGTGTTTTGGACGAGCAACGTCCAATCTATGGAGAAAATCGATTGGCGGTTGCGGTCACGTTCTCCCTATGTGCGAAGCAAGGCACCTTAGCACGACGAAGAACGTGATTCGCAACCATTCCTGGCTACCAATGTCAGACTCGCGGAGGCCGTTCAACATCGTCTACGTCTGCGTCTGTCCATGGTGGAATTTTGGGAGGATCTTCTGCGTCTTTGCGATCCGCTCGCGTATCGGTCCAGGGTGGAATTTTGGGAGGTTCCTCGCTTCGTTTTAGTTTGACCATTCTAAAAACGCGTTGCCAATCTACGGTTACATTATTGAATTCACCTTCGAAAGGCCCAACTACCTCTTCGCTAGCTACGATTCGTTGGTTAGGCAGGTCGAAAGTGATAAGTAAGTAGGCTCTGCCACCTTCACGTTTGACCATGACGTCACTCTCCTCTCTGAATTTGAAACCACAGTTAAGTAATAGGCCTCTATCCGATCTCAATCGTTCCGCTCAATTGCGAGCGAGAGGAAACGATCGCCTTCCTTCAACATTAAGTAATTCGACTCCATATACTCGAAGAATCTACGAACAGAACTGTCGTCAAAAGACCGGTGCGGAAACTTTTGCTCAAGCTGCTGCACTGTTTTCTTGATTGTCGTCGGAACGTCGCAGCATTGATAAATGAGATGTTGTGTGGGACTGAGCTGAAATTTTGAATGCCTCCTGGTAAATCGTGTGTCGTTGATAATGGCGCCGGCACCAGGCAGTGCTCTAATACTCAGGTCTCCAGGATCAGGGTGACGAAACCACTCAAGCCAGAAGCGCCGTAAATGTTTTGTATAAGACTGAGGATCTCTGCCATCGTTGTAATCGAAGTCGAAGTAATAGCAGAGCCGCGAAAGAATATCGTCCGCAAAGGGAAACACGAAGCTGTAGGGACGTGACGGTCGCACCTTCACAAAACCGAACTCCGCAGCGCGATTATAGTTTGGGCTGAATCTATCCAGCCGGATTGGGCAGATGGTGCTGGGAAGCTGCAGATGAACGATCCGTTTCAGGGTTTCTAATTGACTGGCGTATTCCTGTTCATCTTCATTCGGAAAACCGTACAGAATACTCCACCATGCGCGCACACCAAATTGTTTGGCCCATTTCAGGAACGCGACGTTTTGGATGCCTGTCACTCCTTTTCTCATCTGGGCCAAAATCTTAGTGCTGAAACTTTCAATTCCGGGCTGTACGTCAGTGAGACCTGCTTCGCTTAATTGTTTGATTTGATCGCGGTGCAGGTTCGATTTTACCTCGAACCAGACGCGAAACTTTTTCGGCAGCCGCGAGAGAGTAGGTAGCAGGGTGTCGAAGTAAGACATAGCGAGAATGTTGTCGACAAATGCAAAGTCCGTGACCTGATACCTTGATGAGTGATGCATCATCTCACTGAAGACCTGGTCAGGCTTTTTGCTTCGGAACGCCATGTTCATGCCGTTAAGTCCGCAGAACGTACAATGCTGTTTCATCCCCCACCAACATCCACGCGAGGCTTCCATATGAATCCACGGTCTTATTTGCCAAGGCAGCTTGCTCAGTCGTAGTTGTTCGAAGTAGTGATCGAAATTTGGGACGGAATTTTCCTCAAAAGCAAAAGCACTCTGGGCCTTGGGTCCCTTAGTGATCCCGCCATCGCCGTTGCGGTACGCCACATTGGGCATATCGTGATTCGGTACTCCGTTGACAAGGTTTTGTATGACCTGTCGAATAACCGGTTCTCCCTCTCCGAGACAGACACAGTCAATGAAGTTGTACTGGCGCAATAACTCGAGGCCCATCTCGTCCTCACAATTTGCGCCGCCAAAAATAATTTTCACATGTGGATATGCTTCCTTCAGCGCCCGAGCGAAATAGAGCGAAGGCATGGTTTGTTGAAAGGTTGAAGTAAACCCGACCACGTCATAACGTTCCCAATCAAACTGAGTCAAACAGGTTTCTAAGAAACGCGGGACTTCGTTTTTGAGTCTGATCACTGCATCGATGGCTCGCTGTGAGAGTCTCCAGGGAGGTTGCTGCAAAAGATCCAGGAACTGATGATCCGCGGGCGCATCGTTACCGTAGTAATTCTGAGAGAACGCCCATTCACCGGCCATGGCATCAAATGGAATATGATCGCTTGAGTTCTGGGTGTTGTATTTGAAATAGTCGCAATATATTTCCTTTCCGATCAGCCGAGCGAAGATGAGGTTCAGGTAGAGGACGTCGACGAGGTAACCTTCACGTTCAAGAATACCTTGCAGAATACTTATTCCTAACGCGGGGCAATCCAAATCCGCGAAGGGCATATTAACGAAGACAATTTGAGGATCTCGTCGCATTGTTTGTTCTCATTTCTGTTCGACTTAGCTGGTGAAGTCGATGATCGGGCTGCAGGTAGGTCAGACCGCCAGGCGCATGTGTTGAAGCAGTCTAACGAATCGTGCATCCGTACGCAGACCGGTAAATCTGGGATCGACATTTAAGGTCATGGGCAAAGACCTGTCGTCATAAGCCTTCTCAAAATAGTTGAATGCCTGATCCACATCACCAAGACCAAGGTGGACGATGCCGACTTGAAAGGGAGAAGCATAACGACCCTTCGAATTCTCCAGCACCTGCAAATACTCGAGCGCCTGCCCTCTTCTTCCAGATAGGGCGTACGCATACGCAAGGTTGCTAAGCAATTCTGGACTCGTGTCTTCAAGCTTGATTCGATTCCACTCGGCAATAGCATCGTCGTACATACCCTTTTGTTCGAAAGCCATCGCGAGATACCACCGTGCGAGAATGAAGTTCGAATCTACTTCAAGACACTTTCGGTACTGCTCAATCGCCTTATCAAAGTCACCCGAATAGTAATAAGGCAAACCCATCGTCGCCTTGATGCTCAGCGAGTCCGGATCCAATTCCTGTGCCAGACTCATTTGCGCTTTGGCTTCATCAAAGCGTCCGAGGGCCATCAGGTACCAGGCGTAGAAATTATGAGCGGTCGGATAGTTCGGATTGATCTCGATAGCGCGCTTGTGCTCTCTCTCAATGATGGGCCAATCCCAGTCGTAATCGGCCTTGGCGGCAGCGAGCGATGTATGCGCTTCTGCCACTTGTTCATCAATTGAGATCGCCGTTTGGGCAGCTTCCTTAGCGCGACCTAAAATCTCCCTCGGAGAGCCCACACCCCATCTGGCTTGAACGAGGTAGCTGTCGGCCAGGCCTGTGTAGGCCAACGCGTAGTTACTATCGAGTTTGATAGCGGCTTGAAAGTTCTCAACCGCCTTCGCGAGATCTTCCGGGGTCCTGCGGTTCCAAAAAAACCGCCCACGGGCATAGAGCAGAAAAGCTTCCGTATTCTCAGTGTAGTGTTTTGAGATGCGGTTGAGCTCGTCGCTCGATAATTGCAGGCGGAGCTTCTGTGCGATTTGTGAGGATATATCATCCTGAATCAACAGCACGTTTGAGATGTTTTGGGTGTACTGCTGGCCCCATATCTGCGAACGAGTACCAACGTCGATAAGCTCGATCTCGATCTTCAAGGCGTTTCCTTGTTTGGTCAGCTTTCCGGTCATAACAGACTTGACGTTAAGTTCCCGCCCCGCAGTCAAAGCGTCGGCTTCACGATTTCGATAACGTAAGATGCTGGTTCGTGCACTAACTCTCAGAGTTGGGACACTTGCCAATTTATTAATGATGCTTTCGGTGAGGCCATCACACAGATATTCGAGATCATCTGAACCTTGACAGCTGAGCGGCAAAATCGCGACCGAATCGATCACACTACGCTGGCCGACGGATGACGACGAAACTGAAGATCCGGTTCTGAGTTTGGGAAGGTTGTAGAAACCGACTGCACCGAGCGCAATCGCCGCTAAAGCAGCCAGAGAATACTTAACCACTGGCTTGGATAGAGTTGAGAAAAAAAAAGAGTTCTTATCTATTTCCTGAATGAGCTTTGAAAGATCGGCTGATAATTCCGCCGCGGTTTGATAGCGCTTTTGTTTATCCTTCTCCAGGCACTTTTGAACGATTCGCTCCAGGCGCGGCGGAACATCCTTTCTGAAATGGCTGAGAGGAGGCGGCTGATGCGTAAGAACGGCAGAGATGGTACTGGGCGTGGTTTTTCTTAAGAACGGGTGCCTACCACTGATCATTTCATACAGCACCACGCCTACACTAAAAATGTCACAGCGGGCATCCAGATCCTCAGGCTGCATGTGGTCGGGTGACATGTACAGAGGTGTTCCGATGATTACGTTGGGGTTTGTTAAAAGGCTTATCGTTTCTGCGTTGGCGGAATCCGAATCTGCGTCTGCGGAATCCGAGTTTGTGTCGACGTGATTCCAGTTTCTCTCTTCCCCGATCTTTGCCAGCCCAAAATCAAGGACCTTAACCTGATCGTGAGAGTCGATCATGATGTTTTGGGGTTTAATGTCACGGTGAATAACGTTGCTGCCGTGTGCTTCAGCAAGGGCGTTTGCCAGTTGGAGACCAATTGAAACCACTTCGCGAATTTCGAATATGTTTGTCTTCAGAATTGAATCGAGCGATTCGCCCTCTACATACTGCATCACCAGGTAAATGCCGCTATCGTCGTTTCGAACCTCGTGGGTGGCACAAATGTTGGGGTGGTTAAGCCTGGCCGCAGCGCGAGCTTCTCTGACTAGTCGTTTGATTGCTGCTGTGTCGTTTGTTTTTCCTGGTGAGAGAAACTTGATCGCCACACGACGATTGAGAGAAGTGTCCTCGGCAAGAAACACCTCTCCCATGCCGCCGGCTCCAAGTCTTTTAATGATGCGGTATTCTCCGACTGTTTCGGTAATCACTCCTCCACCGACTCCGAGGATTGGAAAGACTGACGTCGAAAGCAGTGCATTATTTACTCTTATAGCGCTTTCAAGCAACATAACGTTCCCGCACAAGAAGATGCCACCTGATCCACCGACATCGCTTCCACTGTTTGCAAAGCCAGATGGACCGGTGGCTTTCGTACCCAGGTCCAGGATTTACATCCTATCCGACAACTATGGACCAGGGTCGGATGGGGAAGGACTGGGACAAGGTTTAGAACACGCGGGCCACTGAACCGTCGGGGCTGTAAACACCTTGGTGCTCATTGCACGCTCAGATAACGTCCACACATAGTCTGTTTGCGCATACTTCAGCTTTTTAGTCTCGTTGTCGAGAAACCAACTTTCCTGTTTTTCCCCAATTGCTCCAATCAGTAAAAAGCCGGAAGGCTCTAGAGACTGAACCTTGAGAAAAACCTTCAAGCGATTCGGGATAAAGTCCTGGTCAGGGTTTGCTCGCTCTCCAATGCTGGCGCGGGAATGACAGGTGATACAGGAGGAAGTTTGCTGAAAACCTCTTTCGAGCTGTGTATTGGCGAGCACTGTAGGCTGGTCTTTGCAGGCATCCCCTTCGGCACAGAAGGTGGTTTGAGTTCCGCGAAGGCGATAGTTGGCCCATTTCGTTCCGGCGGTCTCCGCTCTCAACCCTTGAATGATCTTGCCCTGGCAATCCCGCGCGGCGTGTGCCGGGCAGCAACCTCTGGTTGTTGAATCGCGCGATTCGACTTCGGCCGTATCCACCAGATCTGCACCGAAACCGGGATCCACCGATTGCACCGGCAGTGCGAGGTAATCTATATGCTCAAAATCGGACCAGAACCAATCCTTCAAATCTTTAGTGATGACATGTAACGCCGTAAGGCCCCATATTTCTGGTTGACCGTTGCTGCCTTTAATTTGTCGCCAGTGATAACGCGGTTTATCTTCTTCTCGAATTCTTGCCCACCTTGCCTTGATCTCCTGGGAAGCTGCCGGCATTTCGAATTTTTCCGGATTGGCGGAACCCTGAGAGTCTCTAATGCGGCGGTACACTTCTTCGAGTCCTTCAATGTTATAGAGATTGTGCGCGACGACATTCTCGAAGAGCGGTCTATTCATGCGAACCTCTTCACCAATTCCCTGCTCCTCCTCTCTGGCTGATGGCTCAATCATCATGCGCTGAACCAGCTTTCGCTCCCCTGCGGCTTGAATATCCTTCGTTGAAACTGCGTTGTTCTTAAGCTCCGCCGCTATCGTTGAAGCTCCGTTGCTCTTAACCTCCGCCGCCGTCAGATTCGCGTTTACGAATTGCCCCACCCCTTGCATTTGCTTTGATGGGTACGTCTCAAACGACTTGTCCTCGCGACTGAGTTGATCCCATGGCTCAGGCGTTTGGCCGCGGTCTTTGAATACCTCGCTGGTGTTCTTTTCCGGAAGAGGATGGTTTCCGTTGCGGCCGCCTGATGACAGAGCCCATGTTTCCCAAATCACCGGTTTATTATCTTCGTAATCCCCAATCATCGGCTTATTGGGATCAGGAGCGCCTCTTTTTCCAGTCAGCGCTTGTCGGTTTATCGCCAGGAACAATTTCCATGCATACTCGTCCGGGTCAGATTGGGCCAACGCTGTATCCTCAGGACGCCCGCCAGGCAATACATTCGGATCTCCCGCGGGCGGTTTCGGACTGTAAGATTGCACGAGGCAGGGTTGAGGAGCTTCCTTTTTTCTATAGTATTGATACGCCGCGACAGCGGTGGACAAAATCAACACCAGAACGAGTAAAGACTTCCAAACAGTTTTGCTCATCAATCTGACCTCCTAAGAGAATGAGTATGACATCAGACCAAAAACTTCGTGAGAACACATTGAGCAAAATCCGCGCCTAACTCTCTAGGCACGGACGCTTTGCCTCAAAAGCCATGCACGGATGGACTTCGAAAGTTCAGTATATTTTCCAGATCTAACCTTGGATTGGAGCGATTCAGACTTCTTCTAGTGAGACACCATTCGGAGGTAGGCCCAACAAATATTATCGACCTCTGTGCAGACGTAACGCAGTTTCGGCAAAACTCATGTTTAGCGCTTCAACGCTTCTTTCAGATTTAGATTGCGGACCAGTCGATGAAGATTATTTGGATGTACCCCGAGAAGGCGTGCCGTTTCAACGTAGTCACCTCCGGCTTGGTTAAATGCATTCAAGATGAAGCTTTTCTTGGCTTCTTTAATTGCATCGTAGAACTGTAACTCGGCGATTCCAGGCGCTTGTTCCATCTCGAGTAAAGTTTCAGGCAAGTCATCCGGCAGAATGAGATCGGTCGTTCCGAGTACGACGGCCCGCTCAATAGCATTCTCCAGCTCGCGGACATTTCCAGGCCAATCATATTTGAGCAACCGGGCGCTCGCTTCAGGTGAAATGCCTGTAATGCGACGTTTACATTGTCGACCGTACTTGGCCCCAAAATATTTCGCCAGCAGCAACGTGTCTTCGCGGCGTTGTCGCAGTGGAGGCATGGCAAACGAGATCACGTTCAGGCGGTAATAGAGGTCTGAGCGAAAGGTTCCCTGCTTGATCGCGGTCTCGAGATCCTTATTTGTCGCAGCTATCACGCGGAGATCCGCTTTGATGGTGCGGTTGCCTCCGACGCGTTCAAACTCGCGCTCCTGCAATACTCGCAACACTTTCGCCTGCAAGCCGGCGCCCATTTCTCCCACTTCATCCAAGAAAATTGTGCCGCCATTTGCCAGCTCCAGCTTTCCCTTTTTCTGCGCAACCGCGCCGGTAAACGCTCCACGCTCATGACCAAATAGCTCGCTTTCCAAAAGTGTTTCTGCGAGTGCAGCGCAGTTAACTGCAATAAAGGGCTGAGACTTGCGCAAACTGTTTTGATGAATCGCGCGGGCCGCCAGTTCTTTCCCGGTTCCGCTCTCGCCACGGATTAACACAGTGGAGTTTGTGGGAGCGACTCGGCCAATAAGCTGGTAGATCTCTTTCATTGGCGCACTTTCGCCGATCATGTTGTGCTCAATACTGCTTTCAGCCAGCAGACGCTCGTTCTCGCTTTCCAGCAATTCAATGAAGCGAATATTTTCCAGCACACCGGCTGCGATGTTAGCGATCGCGCTGACGAGTTGAAGATGCCCCTTGTTGAAACGAACACTTCCGTGCATGTTTTCCAGATAGATCGCTCCCAATGACTTCCCCAAAAGTACGAGGGGCACACAAAGCACTGATTGGGCTGCTGTGTTAATGAGTGGCTCGTTGTCTTTGGTGGCATCGCCTAGGATAGCAATTCCTCCCTGCATCGCGTTCTTGACGATGTTCGAACTCACGTGGACCGTGATTTGCGGGTTTGAGTTTCTATCCAGCGCAAACACCGAAGTCAACTCGCCGGTTTCCTGATCGCCAAGAATTATCGCGCCACGTTGGGCGGGAACCACTTCAAAAATCTGGAGCAAAAGTTCCTGTTGGAGAGCATCAGACCCACGGGCCGAATTTATAGCCGTACTAACTTTCAGCAGAGCGGTTAAATCGCGCGTTAGCGAGTACAGCGCGTCCTCCACTCGCAAGCTAATCCCACTTTTTGTGATTGCTCTGTCGTCTTCGATCTGGACGTTGTTGGAATTTGGCAAAGCCTCGACCTCATCCAGCAGAACGAGGAAGAGTGAAGTTCCTATGGTTACGCGATCGCCGTGTTCAAGGATCCGCTCCTTGATCGGAAGTTCATTTACAAAAGTACCGTTGTGACTCTCCAGATCACGAATGCTGAGCGACGCCCCCCGGCGACTAACAACACAGTGACAGCGGGAAACCGAAAGATCATCAATTACAACGACATTCGATGGATCACGTCCGATGGAGATTTCTTTCTCGGTAAGTGGGAGCACAGTTGCTTTCAATGGCCCGGCAACGGCCACGAGTTTGGGGGTCATAGCTGAGAACTCTTTGACAGGCTCGGAATTTCCCTAAAGCAACACAAGAGTATCTTAGAGAGGCTTTGCGCGGAAAGGAACCGGGCGCCACAGTCGGAACCCGATTGCCGAAAATGGTTTCGGAGCAATGCGTGAGTGCCCTGCTATCGGTTCTGATTGCTGCTCAATCACCTTTGATATAAATCCCCTACACGTTTTATTAAGACTCCGTGAACGACTCAACAATACGCGCTTTTGATTCGCATTAATTCATCGAGACCAATGGCATAGAAGTCGCCTAATCGTGGTTCATGATCAGTGAACGCTCTGGAAACCGATCCGCTGTGCAAATCAGTTCTGAATTTGATCTCAAAACAAAACCTGGAGGTGTGTCTCATGGGTTGGCAGCAAAGTTTCGATAAAGTTCACGACCTTCTAATTATCCGCGTGGGTGGCGATAGCGGTCCAAAGATTAGTTGGCCGGATCGCGGCTTTGGAGGCCAATACACCTGGTGCCATGCGGATCCGATCGGAGAAACAAGGGACATCAGCGCCTGGGTTGGTGATGGTGATCGCATTTCGCTTTGGGCGCGCATCCTCGAGAATGGCGCGACTGGAGATCACCAGTGCGACATGGATACGCGCTACAACGGTGAAAGCAAACAGCGTTGGGAATTTGACGAGCAAGAGGAGCATGACGACATCGAAAGATAGAATGTCTTTATAAATTGATTTACATTTATAACGTCACTAAAAGGCACTATCCCTGAGGGTGTAACTAGTTTTGTGTAAATGGTCATTCAGCGACTCACCGGTTAAGGTTGGTCCCAGGAGAAAAGATGACCATAGACAACGAGCTCATTGACAATCTACTGAAAGACTACAAAAAACCCGAGGACATCATCGGCGAGAATGGCCTGCTGAAGCAATTAACGAAGCAGTTGCTGGAGCGGGCCATGGCCGCGGAACTGACGGACCACGTCGGTTACGAGAAGCACGACACGGCCGGGCACAAGAGCGGCAACTCGCGCAACGGCAAGTCGGCCAAGACGCTTAAGGGCAGCTTTGGTACGATGCCGATCAAGATCCCGCGGGATCGCAATGGGACCTTCGAGCCACAGATCATCGAGAAGCATCAGACGCGCTTCACCGGCTTCGATCAAAACATCATTTCACTGTACGCGCGCGGCTTATCAACCCGCGAGATTCAACAGCATCTGGAAGAGATCTACCATGTGGAAGTCTCGCCGGCCTTGATCTCGAGCGTGACGGACGAAGTGATCGATGAGGTGAAGACGTGGCAGAACCGGCAGCTCGACGCGGTCTACCCGATCATGTATCTGGATGCCATCCAGTTCAAAGTGCGCGATGGCGGGCACGTGAGAAACAAAGCGATCTACCTGGCCATCGGGATCACGGTCACGGGCATGAAGGAAGTGCTAGGGTTGTGGATCGCGCAAACCGAAGGGGCCAAGTTCTGGCTGCAAGTAGTGACGGAACTAAAGAATCGCGGCGTCAAAGACATCTTTATTGCCTGCGTGGATGGATTGAAAGGTTTTCCGGAAGCGATTGAGAGTGTCTTTCCGCAAACGGAAGTGCAGTTGTGCATCGTGCATCTGGTGCGGCACTCGCTGAACTATGTGGGCTGGAAACAACGCAAGGAAGTGGCGACGGACTTAAAGACAATCTACACCGCCGCGACCGAAGCGGAAGCCGAACAAAGACTGGCTGAGTTTAGCCTGAAGTGGGACGCCAAGTTTCCCACGATTGCGAAGTCCTGGCGCAGCAACTGGACGCGCGTGATTCCGTTCTTTGCACACCCGCCCGAGATTCGGAAGGTCATCTACACGACCAATGCGATTGAGTCGCTGAATATGTCGCTGCGCAAAGTGACCAAAGCGCGCGGCTCCTTCCCCAACGATGAAGCGGTCTTCAAACTGCTCTACCTGGCGCTGCGCAACATCGCGAAGAAATGGACCATGTCGGTGCACGATTGGAAAGCCGCGCTCAACCGCTTTGCCATCGTTTACGAAAATCGGCTGCCGGTTGAATAGCCAGCGAATTGAGGAAATGAAACTGCCAGGCAGAAATCCGGGCTATGGAAACCGTGGAAAAACAAACCGCGTTTTTCCACCGTTCCCACAGCCCCTACTGCTAACAATAAATTTAAATAAGAAGCGGTCGAACCTAAACAACAGACGATCGTTTACACAAAACTCTTGACGCTACCCTATCCCTGCTCAATGATATGGACTTTTTCGCAAAGAACGTAGCAGGATACGATCAGAGTTCTGAGTTCAACCGCGCGCTATCTTTAGCTACCTGAACGGAGCGAAGACACAAGAGGTTTCCTGTGATGTGCAGTTCGTAGTCCATTCAATATCGAGCGTCCCTCAGCAGCTTCTTTTCGAGATGAAAACATTGCCGCACTCAAGCACTTCTATACTAGTTCGCTGAAGGCCAATTCACATATCAAACAATGCAATCGCCAGCCTCATTGATGCGCGATGAACCTCGATACACTAGTCAGCGTCCAAACGATGTCGGAGCTTCTCGTCAGTACGGTACTGTATCGGGAAAATAAGATGGCTGGGCCTGAGCCACAACTACGGTCCAACCGAGCAACATCGAGAGCTCTTTTGATTGTGTTGGATACCTCTAGCTAGGTAAATTCCACCGATTTTCGACAGCGATACCGCTAACCGATTCCGATGGGGTCAAAGTCCGTAAAAATTCCCATCTATGACATTAGAGCGCCGCTGAATACCCTGACCTTCTTGACTGGGTTTTGGAATGAGGAAACGGAATATTTACCGAGCGAAAATCTCACGCTGCTGAGCTCGCGGGATGTCTGGGCTCGGAACGCTACGGAGTGGAAGGTAGGTCTAGTCCTATTCTGGCGGCCGAATTAACTTCACTTCCCAATTTGACCGTGTAAAAGAACGAGTGATCGGATCCTACGTAAAAGCTCAACAGGTACGTGCCGGAAATCCTTGTCTGAACGTTTGCTCATATCGCTACTGCATCAGAGCAATCACCTCTATGTTCCGTCGATAAAAGGTTTATTCTTTTATCAGCCTTCTCATTGTGGACAAATTGCGCGCATTTCGTTGGCCCACAATGTCTTGTCTTAGTGATAGTGACACTGAAATATAACAACGTCGTGTAGGCGCTGGGACTGAGCCTACAGCCTTCGAAGTTAACGCAACATGGACCGATTGCCCGAATACCTCGGTCCTGAAAAGGCAATTAACTTTACGGGAACTGCACGGCAGAGTCAGCTCTTAGTATCTAAAAGACTTAAACAACCGCTAGACATTTAGTCTAACGTCAAGTCTCATAACCGATGTTCACGCTATCAACGGAGTTAACTATCCGACAGCAGCAGAGCGCCTGGGCCAATATCCGTCTCGTGAGCGCAGATCTGTCAGCTTTCATGTCCCTGCCCTAGCACGTAAAGTCAATGACGGATGATGCTTTCTCAGTTCTCCAATCAAGTGTTCCTTGACAACGTGTGTGTACCGTTGAGTCGTCGCAATTGATGCATGGCCCAAGAATTCTTGTACTACTCTAATATCCATGCCGTTTCGCAAAAGTAGAGTGGCGACTGTATGCCTGAGCATGTGCGGTGTCACATGCCGGTCAATGGACGCTTCACGACGACATCGGGCAATTATGTTTGCGATTCCTTGCGTTGAAAGTCGCTGTCCGAGCGAGTTTAGAAAAAGGGCTGCACAGTCGGAAGCCACTGCTCGGCGTGCTCGCAGGTGCTGCCCTTGGATATTAATTGTCTGATTGTCGACTATGTGAGCTAGTCGGTCTCTTCCTCCTTTGCCTGTTACCTTGAAAGATAGTTCTGCGGAGTTAAAGTCGTCCAGATTTAGCGAGGACACTTCACCCACTCGCATACCGGTCGCGAACAGAAGATCAATCAAAGCCAGATTTCTTATTGCGCGATACTCACGTTTTGAATCATACCGATGTCCCCGCGCTAACACTGCTCCTTTTCTGGTTAATTCCCTCCCTTGCGATTTTGCAGCGTGCTCCAGTAGACCTCGCATTTCTGATTCTGAAAGTGCCCGCGGCAATTGCTGAATTCGTCCGAAACTCAGCTTGACCCGCCAAAACGGCGACTCATTAAGCAACCCTCGTCGTAACCAGTATCCACAAAAGACCTTTAGTACAACGATCTTTCGTCGCATGGAGGCGGGTGCATAATCCAAGGTCCGAAGCTGTGCAGCCCACGCCTCTATAGTGGTGCCCTGAAGAGAGGACAGTTCGAAGTCCATTCCTGCATAACTGCCAAACTGCTCAAGATCCTGCTCGTAAGCAATCCTGGTTTTTCTACTTCGTTGGTGCGTTGAAAAATATCCATTAAGAAACTCACTGATGGCGGCCTTCATTTGCATGACGCACACGTCCCTTTAGTCCCGGTTTCTGGACTAGATAGTTTGAAGAGCTTGTTGGTTCGTGCCGGTGGGGTGAAAAGCGATGTCAGTTTAGTTTTGATTAGGTCAGATTTTCAAGCTAGGTTGCTAATACCCTACGGTCAGGTGCTTGTACTACTATCTGAGTAGGTAGGTGTACCGCCAGCCCCTTGACTAATAACCGCCAGTTATCTCTGCCGAATAACCCCATTCTAATCATTGACTTTTGCGCCTCGTGTAATTATCTTCACTGCGTCTTTTAGCTGAGGCTGTACCTTCCACGAGCCTTGCGTCCTTGCATACTCGCCTTGCTCAGCCTCGCACAGTAATTACACACCACAGGTTTGGATAACAGAGAATTATTGCAATGCGAATAGCCGCCGTTCACTGTCTTCTCCCGGAGAACGAGATTGGAAATGACGAGGTTTTGGACCTCGTCTGTTATTACAGTCGGGACAAGTTTCCTGGCAATTTAGATGAGTTAAGAAACTCGATCCGTCAATCTCTCAACTCGACAGGTATCCGCACACGGTTCTGGCGCGGCAAGGGCGTTCGTCCCCTGGATCTCATCGCCGACTCCTACCGCGCGATCGTGGGTCAAGCCGGAATCAGTCCCAAGGACGTTGACACTCTTATCTACGTTGGGATCGACCGAGGCTTCGTTGAGCCAGCCAATGCCTGTTTCGTGGCCAGCAAACTCGGTCTGAGGCATACTCGTGCGTTCGATATCGTTGACGCGTGTATGGGGTGGTGCACCGCACTTCAAGTGTCACAAGCTTTAATCGCGCAAGGAGACGCCCATAATGTAGTGGTCGTGAGCAGCGAGTGTCCCATGGATTTAGGTGGCACCATCCTTCCGCGGAGTTTCACGATTGCTGACATTGATGAATTACGTTGGAAGTTCCCCGCATTTACACTCGGTGAAGCTGTCTCTGTTACTCTGCTCTCAGCTTCCGAACACTCCCTGCAATTTCACCTCTCTTCGGACTCGTCTAAGGCCGATCTGTGTACGATTCCGTTGTACAAGTTTGCAGAGTATTCAGAGCCTTCAGCAAAGCTTGAGGGTAAACAGGCATTCGACTTTTCAGCCTATGGCTTCAACCTATTTGCATCTGGATACTCGAATTCGATCGGGGTAATCCAACAGGCGCTTCGGGAAACCGTGAGGGTTCCTAAGCTCATTCTTCCGCATTCGCTGTCCTCAACCGCTGCAACTAAAGTGTCCAAGCAACTGGGTATCGATGGCCGCATCTTCTCCACCTTCGAACACACCGGAAACATCGCAACATCGTCGGTGCCGGCGAATATCCACTTCGCTTTACGCTCAGGGAAACTCAAATCTGGCGATTACTGTATCGGCTGGATCTCAAGTAGTGGATTGAAGCACGCAGCGTTCGACATTTACGTTTAAATATGCAGAATGGAAATTAATACAGATAACGAACTGTGATCACTCTGTGTCTCAGTGCGGTAGCGGGGTACTTCTGGGTTGCTGAATATTCAAGACATTTTCAATCTCGGCGGCGGCGACGCCTGCGCCGTCCTCTTCGCGAACGATCTCACCAACTCGTCTCGCAGCGTCCGAGTAACCCTGATTTTCCAATAGCTTTCTTAGTTCGCGAGTCGCTGATTCCACATTGTAACGGGGCCGGGGCAAGCCTCGCCCGCAGCCGAGGCGTTCGATGCGCGCGGCGTTGTCGAATTGATCGTGCGTATGTGGCACGATCAATACTGGCTTGCCCGATCTCATCCCCTGCCCCGTTGTGCCTGCGCCACCGTGATGCACAATCGCACAAGCGTGTGGCAGCACTCGGCTGTACGGCGCATACTCAAACGCCGCAACTCCTTCGGGCAGAGGCAGCGAGGGCATGTTGCCCGCATGGCCAATGAGCACCAATGCTCGTCGTCCGAGGACTCGGGCAGCCTCGATCGAATCGCGATAGAAATTGTGCGCCACCCAAATCCCCGTGGAACCAAGAGTGAAAACGATCGGCGGTGGGCCGCTCTCGAGAAAATCGATCAAGCCATTTGGGATTTCCGTTTCACCAAAGAAATCGCGGCGGTCATAAAACGGGAAGCCAGTTACGACGGTATTTGCAGGCCAGTCGGGCTGTGGTGTTGCCAGGAGCTTCGAAAACAGCGCGAGTACCTTCGTCGGCGAGTGCTGGCCGTTAAGTACCGGTGACTCTCCGCGCGGCATTCCCAATTCAGCGCGCAACTCATAAACGGGTCGCATAACCTTATCGATTTGGATTTTCGCCAGCGCCAAAACCCCTCGGACAATCCAGGGGCTCAGGCGCAGAGCGCGATGCAACGACGGCCATTGCGGCGGCACTATTGGATCGTAGATAGAAAGGAACGACGCCGGCGCCAATACGGTTGAGATCCAATTCAGTCGTTTCTTCTGCGCGATAACTGGCCCAACGAAGGGAAGCGGGTGGGTGAGCAACAAGTCCGCGCCTTCGGTTGCTGCATCGAGGTCGTCGTAGATGTCGCGCACATGAGGCAACACCATTTCCACGACGGCTTGAGTACCAGTTTTTGGATCCATCGCGCGGCCCATTAACTCTGCTAAGAGTTCAGGTTGATAGTATGAGGGCACTATCGGTCGCACGGGATGGAAATCGATGCCGGCGGAGTTCATCTTCTCGCGATAGGCTTCCGAAGTCGCGAAAACGGGATGATGGCCGCGCGCCTTCAGCTCCAGCGCGATCGCGATGTAGGGATGTACGTCTCCGAACGAGCCAAAAGTTGATATCACTATGCGTTTACTACTCATCGATTAGCATCACCCACACTCGTGGGAAGTGGTGGATCGAAGCACGCAGCGTTCGACGTATATGTTTGAATAGAAGGCCACAGAGAGTTCTTCCTGCGACTTAAACGAACCTGGATAGCACGGCTACGAGCGCGGGCAGGAATATGGTGAGAAGAGATTTCAAGTTCGCGTAGACGACGTATTCTTTCTGGAGATCGTCAAGCCAGCGCGTAAATTCAGTATCGTTAGCCACCTTCCCAACTCGCCGAAGGGCACGAAGGTCTCTTTGGATTCTGAAGTAGGGGTAGAAACACATCATCAGCATTGTCAGAGAAAACGTAACTCCCCAACAGATTGTCATTGCCGTCGAGAGGTCTCGGAATGAGTTATATGCTTCTCCAGGCGCGATCGATGTGAGTGGAAGCCGGAAGAAAAGCCCTGTGCCGATGGTGCTAGTCATCAACACGGCACTCAGGATGTAAAAATAGCCTTGGAACGCTTCTATCTTAGTATCGAGGTCCTGTTTTTCACTTTCAGACAGCGGACCGTCGATGGCGCTGCTGACGACCGCAAGGTCCCGCCCAAGGTTGAAACAAGTCAGCACGACGACAACCAGGGCGAGGACGATTCCGGTGGCAGCAAGGCAGGAAAACAGGTAGATGCCAGAGCTGCTGCCAAAGAGCACGCCAGGAAACGACCTGAAGGATGCGCAGAAAAGTGGCGAGTGTTCGAGTACTCTATAGATTCGTTCATGGGATAGCCGAGCTAAAACGGGACCAAAAGAATCACCAATCACAAATATTGCCAGGATCACGACAACAAATGAATACACCCCAATTTCAAGTGCTTTTCGTTTCGGTTCAGTATTATTCTCGCGCAATCGCCGTCTCAGCATGACGATCACGAGCACTGTTACTATTACCTGGGCGGCCGCCGAGATGAGGTAGAAGACATAAATCTCCGGGTTTGGCGTAACGGTTCTTGAATACTCAATGGCGATGATCCGGTTCACTTCGGCAGCAGGCACAAAAAGCTGCAGGAGCATCGTCACGATAGTGATAGGCACGAGCGCCAACAAGAAAATAGAAATGCTTATCCTGATTTCCGGGAAAGAGAACCATGCGGCTATGGAGGGCATCATCTCAGCGTTTCAGTGAAGTGATAATTCTCTGTTATCCCTACTTATGATCGGATGTCCTGCGGGAGGATTTACTGAGTCTAGTAGAGTTCGTACACATAGAATCTTGGCCAGGAATGGAAAGCGGATATTACCCTTTGCTTATCGCGTCCTCACCCGCTTCGCTCCTTAAAGCGATTCGCGTGTTCACAGACCGCTGTGAGGTAGTGTCTAACACACGATTTTTTCTGTTCGGACCTCCCCGTCGATCCGCGTCATAACGCCAAGATCGTTCGCGAGAAACTCGCGGTGCTTGCGCAAAGGAGACTTACATGAAGGTTCTCGTTACGGGCGGCGGCGGTTTTCTTGGACGCGCCATCGTTCAGCGACTTCGCGAGCGAGGGGATAACGTTCGCACGTTTCAGAGGGGGAGGCATGCCGACCTCGAATCTTTGGGCATCGAGTGCTTTCGCGGCAACCTCGGCGATCTCGACAGCCTGGCGCGAGCCATCGAGGGTTGTGAGATTGTATTCCACGTCGCCGCCAAAGTAGGGGTGGGGGGACCGTATCGGGAGTTCTATAACGCCAACGTAGTCGGAACACGTAATGTGCTCGAACTGTGTAAGCACTACCGTGTAGCCAAACTCGTCTATACCAGTTCACCGAGTGTTGTCTTCACTGGAAATGATGATGAAGGCATAAACGAGTCGGCCCCGTATCCACCGCATTATCTGAGCTCTTACCCTCGAACGAAAGCCGAGGCCGAACGACTCGTTCTTGCGGCAAACTCAGAGCATCTAGCCACAATTGCTTTACGACCTCATTTGATCTGGGGACCTGGCGATACGCAGATCTTGCCGCGCGTCCTCAAGCTCGCACACGCCCGTCGGCTGCGGCTCGTCGGTGACGGACGGAATCTCGTTGACTCTACGTACATCGACAATGCCGCTGCCGCCCATCTGCTGACGGTTGATCGCCTAACCTCTTTGGCGCCCTGTGCGGGGAAAGCCTACTTCATCACCAATGGTGAGCCTCTGCCCATTGCCGAGTTGCTAGGGAAGTTTCTTCGCGCCGCGTCTCTAGCGCCGGAGTTACGCTCAGTCCGCCCTGCGTTCGCCTACTTTCTTGGCGGTGTGCTGGAGAATCTTCACCGTGTATTGCGGCTTTCAGGAGAACCGCTGATGACGCGGTTTGTGGCGCGCGAACTTGCTACCGCTCATTGGTTCGACATCAGCGCTGCAAGGGAGGATCTCGGCTATGAGCCTGCCATTTCAATTGAGGAAGGAATGAATCGCTTACGTCGTTCCTTACAACTCTCGGCGTCGGTGGCATCATGATCCGTCCTCTTGCTGTCTCAGAGGACCAGATCACTGGCCGGGGTGACTGATTCCATTACCGCGTAATTGACAGGCCCCTCACGCTATCTTTCATCCGACATTCCTCAACACAACCAACGAGGAAAAAAGAGGCGGTTAACGAATAGGTGATTCACTAAGGATCTCCGAAGGAACCGGCCTATGAGATTTTTACTTGGCGTCCTCGTTGGCTACACCGTACGAGGCAAACACAAACTGCTTATCAAAGTTCTTGTGACGCTGGCACTCGTTGTCTGTGTCGTCTTGCCGGCTGTCGTTTTGCCAGCCATTGCGCTTCTGGCGTTGAGTCTTGACGTCCAACGTGAGCGCCGGTCTAGACCAGTTCAAACCAGGGTGCCACTGCTCAAAGGACTGACCTATGAAGACGCCGAGAGGAAGCTTCACGCCGCCAACTTGAACATTCGTCTATTGGCGACACGTCACGAGCCGGCCGTTCAACCCGGATTGATTATTGACCAAACTCCCGCACCTGGGGAGGAAGTGATTGTCGGCTACCTAGTTGGAGTCACGATTAACAAAAAGGATCTCGCTGGCCCTGGTCCATAGACTCAAAGCTGATGCACTGGACCAAATAAGCCACACGCTGCGTTCTTGGCGTATCCAACCTCCTTGTCTCTCAATAGGCGCGACACTGCAATCGTTTTGTCCGGAGACACGGAGGTTTCACGTATTCATTCCTCCGAGGTTGCTAACATGAAAAATGTTTTCTCTCTTCGCAAGCGTTCATTCCTCTCGCCTGTCTCAACCGGCTATACGTCGCATATCTTCGCCGAGGTTGAATCCTCCAACGAGGGCGAATACAGGTGGGGACACAACATGCTTACCATTGCCGACTGCCGGCGCAGAGTCCAGATTGAATTCTTTTTGGGCACCAAGCGCGAGCGCCGCCGGTCTCTGGCGAAGATCAATTTGCTCATTGCCATCCTCACGCGCTTTCGTGACGCGCTCACTAAAGAGATCGCGTTAATCGAAAAGGCCAACGCCAAATAGGATCTCGAAAAACAATCGCGGCCAACTCGCAGCCACTCTTATTCAGTTGAAAACTGAAAGCGAGTTGGACCGCGATTTCAATACTTACTCGAGTCAACTCTGCACGAGAAGAAAGAGGCAACTAATGCCAACGACGAAACATGAACTGCTCGATTGGTTAATGGATGTGCCAGAAGATGCTGAAATAGGAACTGATGGAGCGGGACTAGCTTTGCTGGCAATTCTCGGCACCAACGTTCACTTGTTAGAGATCGGTCACATTCCCAACGCGGAAGAACTCTATGCTGAGGCGATCAATCAAGCAATCTTGGAACGACTGCGACGGATTGATGCAGCAGGTGGAGAAACGGAGACAGGCGTAATCATAGTGACACTTCAAGGTTACATTTCAGGCGTTCCGAGCCTGTTCTCTACCGACTTCAATACGGCGTTTATATTCAAGAATACAGAACAGGCGGAAAGCTTTATCACAGAGTTCGCAGACGAACTACACAATCCGCAGATTCTCGACTGCCCGTAATCCGACCAGCGAATAATTTGCACTGATTCTTCTTGCTCTCCCGCTCAGTGGAAGCTCCAGTCATTTCGCACAAATCAACCTCTTTCACCGAAAGTTAAAACCTATGGGACACTCGCGACCCCGTCCGAAACATCTTGCAAAGAAGCTACTGCAGATCCGGCGCAGCTTAGGAGTATCTCAAGGAGAGTTGGTCAGACAACTTGGTGTTCAAGCTCTGATCGAACATACGACCATTTCCAAGTACGAACTTAACAAGAACGAACCGCCCCTCGCCATCCTGCTCGCTTATGCTCGCCTCGCAGGAATTCCCGTCGAACGAATCATTGATGACGATCTCGAACTAACGATTTGATTTCCGCAAGCCCACCGCGATCGTTTTCCACGCTAATAACTCTCCCAAAACATCAATCGACGCGATACTCACAGGTGCCGATGTTGATTGAAGTTTGTAATCAACCGCTGCGTCAGCTAATTCAATAACGGCGCCCCATTCGCTTACCGATCCAAGTAAAGCGATACGGGAGCCTCCGCTGCGGAGGCCGTAAAGGGTCTCCGCTTCGCTCCGATGAACTCCGCGAACTACAAAACAGTTCGCTCCCCCCTTGACTGCCTTCCTCGCTGCGGCTTAAGAGTCAACAAGAGCTGCTAACGCAGCTCAGAAACGAATCGTTTCTGCCCCCCCAAACCTTTATCTTAATTCTTGCCGCTCGCTCACACTAGCGCCAGACTTGACGGTGCCAGCTCTTGCACACCCAGTTTTACGCACTTGAGCCCAACTTACGTCCCGTCGAAGGGTTGAATCTGCACATGAGTATGCTATACTCATTCCATACACCGGGTGCATATTTGCACGGACACATGACAGGCGCTATCGAGCGCGTGGATCTCGGTTACGAACTCTCGAGATCAAGCTGGGGAGCTTAAACCCGCTATTAATATCAATGGAGAATACGTGGCATGTCGACCAATCTGAGGAGGAACGGGACAGGTGTGCTTGAAGAGTTGTCCGTGCGCAAAATATCTCCAATTCTTCCTAAGACAAAGAGACTGAACGTTAATCTGCCGGAGGCTATTTTCAACGAACTTGATCGAATTGCAAGGGAGTCTGGTCGCACTATGACGGACGTCGTTCGATTGGCCTTGGGAATAGTGGCAGTTGCATTGAGTGAGGAGGAAGCCGGTCATAAATTGGCGATCATCGAGCCAAGCGGGAAGATTTTGAAAGAGCTTGTTCTACCAAAGTAGGGCTCAAATAGTTCTAGCCAACCTATGACTCAGTCCTTTCCTCGCTCCATCCTGGAGACGAAGGACGTTTCTGAGTTGTCTATTAGGAGGTTGGCCCAGAATGACTACCACTAGGAGGGCCGGGGCGGACGACCTCGAGCCCAACCACGTTAATATTGACCTCACACACGAGAGAGTTTCCAGTGCCAAGGAATGGATAGAGACTGCGAACGCACAGAAGAATCTCGTCAGAGAATTTAACGCGGGATCTATCGCAAAAATACTAGCCGGATCAATATCCTGCCTTCTGCTGATGCCCATACTTATTGTGGGTTTGATTACTGCATTCAAATCTGCTGAAGCAGGCCAAGCTTATGCCGCGATAGTAGTGACTCTTCTTAAAACGCTCGGAGAGTTTATCTCAACCGCCTTTTCACCAATCCTCTCATCAGTGCTGATTTACTATTTCCTAAGGGATCGCAAGGAAAGAGCCCGACGTTGATTCTTATCGTGAGGGCTGAACGCGCATCATGGGCCAGAAAAAGATCGATCAGAACAGCTTGATAGGCCAAAAGGGGGTGAACCTCATCGAGGCAACTGTTCTTGACATGGGCTTTCTCTGGTATCCGAGCGGGGCACTCGAAGCGGGCATTGACGGAATCATAGAGATTCGAGATTCCGTGACTGGAGAGGTATCGAATTCAATAATTCAAGTGCAGAGCAAGGCCACAACGCAACCATTCCAAGCCGAGACTGCTACGGGCTTTGACTACGTATGTAAGGACAACGATCTGCAGTACTGGCTTCAAGGCAATGCTCCCGTCATTCTCATTCGCTCACGACCTGAAACGAACGAGGCTTACTGGGTATCGATCAAAGATTACTTCGCAGATCCCGCCAAACGGAGAGAACGGAGAATTCATTTCAACAAACAACGAGATCGCTTTGACGCTAACAGCAGGTCGGCACTCATCGCTCTTGCTGTTCCCAAGGACACAGGCATCTATTTCGCACCTACTCCAAAGGAGGAAATTCTTTATTCGAATCTCTTGCGTGTATCGCGCCTGCCTGAGCGAATTTATAGCGCGCATACGAAGCATAAGGACCGTCGCGATATGTGGGCCGCGTTGGCGCACATCGGCGCGTCGGTTACCGGAGAATGGACGATCCGCTCACAACATATTTTTAGTCTCAATGCCCTTGAATCTCAACCATTTGACGCCCTCTGTGATCTTGGAACGTTGGAAGAGTTCGAGGCTAAGGAATGGGCATTCTCGGACAATCCAGAGCGGCAACGCATCTTCGTTGAGCTATTGAATTATTGTCTTCGTGAAAAAGCTCGCGGCCTAGCTCTAAGGCATAGCCGAATGCGCGAATGTTACTACTTCGAAGCTACAGACGATCTGAGGCCGAGGACTATTACCTATCAAAGTGTAGCTAACAGGACGACCCGCACCGTCTTTCGCGGCTACCCAAAGCCCGAGACCCCGAAATACTACAGACACTCAGCTTTCGCGAGCAAATTTCAGATTTGTGACGGTAACTGGTTCTTGGAAATCACGCCTACGTATTACTTCACGTGGGACGGCTATAAACCCGATCGATTCTACGAGGAGAGGCTTAAGGGAATTAAACGCCTTGAGAGCAACGCTGCCGTATTTGGACAGCTAATCATGTGGGAGGAATATTTGAGCAGGAAGAACTTTATAACCAGCCCATATTCCCTTTTGGAATTTGACTCGTTGGAAACTTTCAAAATTGATTCCGGGATCGAGGACAAATCATGGCTGCCAAACGAAGAAGCTAATGCTAAGCAGGTGCTCTCTGCAACAGAGCCTCTCTTGTTTTGATTATGCAGGTTCAGTTACTACCAGAGCCAGAATTAGAGTTCGGTACTGGTCGACACGTCGACATTAGATTCGGTTTGATGAACTACGGGCCGCTCGATGCGGGAACGCCACTTGCTCCTAAGAAAATAAGACTGGGCATAGTTGGAACGTCAGGCACAGTCGGAGGCGTTCACGAATGGTTAGAGCGTTGTCGAAGCGGCATTGAAGCGAAGAAAAGCAACCAACCCAACCTATTTCCGAGATTTCCTGGATATGGCTCTCAGAAGAATCTCCAAGCCTCTTTCTTGATGGAACCACAGCTAGAGGGCATTCTTCCCTCGCGTGAACTTGAGAAGCTTTGCCAAGACAAGAACTCGTCTCTTGTAATTAAGAGGGCCGCCGAGATGTTTTTTGATCAATTACAGCACCTCAATGAAAAGTCATATGTAGATGTGTTGATTTGCGCCTTGCCGATGCTTCTTTATGAGCATTTGATTGACAACTCCGAGGCCGGCGAGGGAGGGATCCACGAGGGGGTGGTGGAAAACGAAAGGGTTAGATTTGATTTTCATCACCTACTTAAGGCGAAGGCGATGATGCTAGGGAAACCGATCCAGATCATTCTTCCGATGACATACGATGAAGGAAAACGGCGACCCAAAAAAAGAAAAACTGATCAACCGAAGCAACTACAAGATGAAGCAACTCGCGCTTGGAACTTTTATACGGCCCTCTATTACAAAGCCGGTGGCACGCCTTGGAGGCTTATTCGTGAAAGTTCACAGACCACCGTCTGCTACATCGGAATTGGCTTTTACAAAACCCTGGACAACTCGCGCTTGCTTACCAGTACCGCTCAGGTTTTCAACGAACGTGGATACGGCATAATTCTGCGAGGAGGTGCTGCTAGAGTTTCTAAATCAGATAAGCAGGTGCATCTTCAGGCCGATGACGCTAAAGAACTATTAGACCGGGCCATGAAAACCTATAAGAATGAACATGGCAATCTTCCAGCCAGAGTGGTTCTTTATAAAAGTTCAAGCTACAGCCCAGATGAGGATCAAGGATTTACGGCAGCTCTTCAAGAGAACCAAGTACAGTCGTTCGACTTCATCAGCATCCGAGATTCTTTTACTCGTCTCTATAGAAACGGAAAGTATCCTACGCTCAGGGGAACATTATTTAGCAAAGATGATATTTCGCACATACTCTACACCAGAGGTAGCGTAGACTTTTTTTGCACATATCCGGGAATGTATGTGCCCAGACCATTGGAGTTCAAATGTGAGAACACAGAACAGACACCGAGGTTCCTGGCGCAAGAGATATTGGCCTTAACCAAGATGAACTGGAACAACACGCAGTTTGATAACAGCGAGCCGATCGTTCTCAAAGCTGCTCGCAGGGTCGGCGATATTCTTAAGTACGTCGATGAAGACCATGTTATGCAGTCTCGCTATAGCTTCTATATGTGAAGAAAAAGCGCGGCTATTGATCAAGTTACGTGGAATACGTCAGATGCTTACTCTCTATGAAGCAAGCGGGGCTAGCGGTTTTGAGTTAGGAGTTCAATCTCTCTCCTCTGCGGATTGGGCCCGATTACGTCAAACTATTTCTGGGTTGTTACGACGTCGCGGTTGCGGTTATGCGGCAGATCTGCTGGATCAGCTTCCATTTGAAGTCTTTTCAGGAACTAACACGTTCGGAGATGACTTTCACGTTTTGCATATGGTCGCAAGCATGGATCAGTATTTGGACTTGGCAAATAGAAAAGATGACTTCGATATAAAGTCCGGGGCTAAAGAGATCGCCAAGACCGCTTATGAGATCGGTACTTACATACGATTCATTGCTGTCTCGTTAAACATAGATGAAGCCATTCCTGCAGTGGCTCAACCAACTCTCCGTACCACTTCCGAAGTAGTAAATGCGGCACTTACCGATGCGGAACATCTTATTCAGGCCCGAGGGGCTCTCAACGCTTTAGACAGGGTTCACACCGCTCTCCATGGGTACCTTTGGGCTGTTGCCGGCAGTACCAACATTCAGGCGCCTTCTGATGCGGGCATAACCCAACTATTTAAGCTTGTAATTGCTAACCATCCGGCATTCAGTGATCCTGCACCCGAAAAAGCGCATATTGTGAAAGTAGTGCGTGCCATGTCAACCATCATCGACTCGCTCAATACTTTGCGAAATCGTACGAGCCTAGCCCACCCGAACGATCTTCTCTTAGCGCAGGCGGAAGCCATGTTGGTGATCAATACGGTTCGTACTCTGCTCCAGTACTTAGACGCTAAGCTACGTTGAAGGAAGTAATCCGAAACTACGATGGCCACAGAGGAAATTATTGATAAGAGTAAACAACTGAGCAGCCCTTTTTCATCAGGCATTTACCCCTAAATGACTGCGAGCTTCCCCTTGAAGACCTGGTTTTCTGAAGGTGTCCGTTACAAATTGGAACGTCCAATTCACCCGATATTACCGAGTGAGAGCGCTTTCACATTTACGTATTTTCACCCAGAGGTTCTGCATTTCGGGATGTTCGTGCAGCAATAGCTTTTCATAGATATCGTTTGCCTGTAGCAAGTAAACCAAGGCTTCATCATATTTCTCTTGGTCCATACGTATCGCTCCCAACCAACTATAGACAACCGCTATGTTCGAATGGTCGGTACCTTTGTAAGCTCTCTTATAGATGGCAAGCGCTTCGTTGAAGTAATCTTCCGCTTGTTCCATCTTGCCTTGCATGTAGTAGACCTTAGCAAGGTTGTTCAAATCAATTGCATAATCAGGATGGTCCTTACCAATCGTCTTCGCATCGATTGTAAGAGCCTGTCGGTACAAGCTCTTTGCTTCTTCATACTTCTCCTGTGCCCAGTATGCCAAGGCAAGATTACATAAACTCTGAGCACAGTCCGGATGCTCCTTGCCGAAGATTTTCTCCCGAATGAGGAGTGCGCGTCGGTGATGCTCTTCAGCCTCAGGAAATCGTTTTAGGGATTGCAAAGCCGTGCCTAAATTATTCAGGCGCGTTGCATAATCAGGATGTTCTTCACCGATAGTATTATCGCCTATCGTCAACGCTTGTTTGTAAAGATCAATTGATTTGTCGAACTGTCCTTGAGACCAACACACTAAACCCAAATTGTTGAGATGTGTTGCATGACTCGGGTGCTCACTACCGATGGTGTTCGCATCAATCTTCAAGACCACATTATAAAGTTCACTAGCTTCTTGATGCCTGCCTTGAGACCAATACACCAAACCCAATTCGTTTAGGTAATCTGCAACTTTCTCACTCTGTGGTCCAAATAGTCTTTGATAGATCTCGATTGCCGATTGGAAACAAGTGATCGCCTCTGTGTATTTACCTTGGGGGTAGTACGCCAAAGCCATGCCACCGTAGCATTCGGCTACCTTTTCATCCGCTTCGCCGTGCAAATGTCGGTAAAGGTTGAGCGCCTTTTGAAAATGCTCTACTGCCTGCTGGTATTGAACTACGGCTGTTAAATGAATTGCGGCTTTCTGGAATACTCCTGCCACTCCTTCCGAACTTAATTCTGCTCTCTCAGCAAATGTGAGTATTGAAACAGCATGAGCGATATACCTATTGCAGATCTTGCGAGTGGGAAACGTTGAAATCGGGAACGTTTGATCGATTGCAGTGATCCCGGATTCAATGATTTGCTTTAGTGTGTCAGAGGAGACTTTACCTTCCATCCGTTTTTAGAGAGGAGAATCCAGAATCAATACAGTTGCACTGCTGGGAAACACCTAAAGCCATTTTGAGGATTCACAGGAGACTAAAACGACAATCTAAACCGAGAATATTTCGACGTCATCCGATGAGACTCCAGATCGCCTTTTGAATTATACGGTGCGTCCAAAACATTTTTTGATGGGCATCAAAACGGAGCAGATCCAATCTTGTTGCCTTTTCTCTGACTTTTAGCCACAACCGCTCTTCGTTAGCTACTTCCGCATATGTTTCACCCTGCTGTGCCAAGTATGCCTGCAAAAACTCTTCAGGAACCGCGTCAGGAGACGTGATGACAGAGGCATGGAGCAGATGTCCGGCCGAGCTCGCTATCAAAGCCGATTCGACATCTGGTCTGTCAGCTGTACAAGTTGCGAGATACGACACTTCAAAGGCCTTCCAAATTGTTCTGTTGTGATAATGATCTGACTTGTCCTCTTCATCCAGAATGATATTCGAGTTTAAGTTGGACTGTATCAGGGTCAAGTACTTGCTTGGCGTCACTCGATTGCCAAAGAGATAAGCGCCAGCAATGTTTATCGCCAACGGTGAACGACCGAGTTCCAAAACAATTTCATCCAAAACCGGATCTTGATCTTTAGGAATATTCTGGATTTCAGAGTTCGGGTTATTCGTCGAACGTCGAAATAAGAGCAGCTTGCCATCCTCCAGTCCAAGTTCATCAATTTCGACTTCAGTCGCTAAAGAGACGATATCGCGAGAGTTGGCTGTAAACAGCACGTGGCTATTCTGATTGGAAGGTATGAATGACTTTATCGTTTCAACGTTTTCCACATTATCAAGGATCAAAAGCCAACTTCTTTTTCGCCGTGACCACCGGTCTTCATCACTCAGGAAAGACCGGAGGTGATAGGCTTTCTCTTTAACATCCTTCAGCTGTTCGACTGATGCCTTATCAAGTGTTTCCGCGATACTCGACATTTGCTGAAGAAATTCTTGCTCGGTGGATCTAACGAAAATGATTTGATCGTAATTGTTGCTGTTTTGGTATGCGTAGCTTAGAGCGACTGAAGTCTTGCCTATTCCGAACATACCATGTAGGCAAGCTGAACCGGTGGTAGCTAATGTGCCCTTTAAGTTCCCCAGAACATCAGTTCTTCCTGTAAAAAACCGGGATAACGGAGGTATCGACGTCGGTATGAATCGTGAAGAAGGAGAACTCTCTTGGTTGTTCAGAAGCTCCCTATCTATAACGTGGCGCTTCCCTGGTTCTCGAATATCCAAGGGACGCGAATGATCCAAAAAAAACTCTGTATAGTTCTCATCTCGCAGAGTGTTGTCTTTATCAATATCAAAGTGGTCGCGGTGCGGAGACCAAATGCGTGGCCAAACCCGTAGAATTAACTGCCCTGCTTCATTTGCTACGATGGAAGCTATATTGTAACCATGCCGCGTAGCTAAGGAAGCATGCGCATCCCCATGAGCAGCGCCCGCAACAATTCTGGCGACTCCACCTCCTACGGCTGACTGGAATTTCCATAACTCCGCTGCATGTATATGCCCGCACAGATGTAGATCAGCATTAGCATTTATTTTTCTTTCAAGCTCTTGCGAATCACGCATCCAGTTCAGCGGATGATGAGTTAGGACGATTACAATCTCTTTCCGCTTATCGATATCAGATAAACCCTGTACGAGTTGTGTCTTGCCAATTGAAATCTGCTTTTCGTCATGATCATCTTGACAAAGCAATGCAGAGTTCAGTCCCACAAGGCGGATGACACGGCCGTGCGGCCGGAGGTTTATTTTACGAGTCCAGCAGAGGCCGGCCTGAAAAATCCATGAATCAATCAAGACTGCACCTGGACGTTCGTTTTGACCAAACTGCGAGGCAAATTTCAAATAGTTCTGGAACCTTTTCTTGAGGCGCGCTTTTGTGAGCGTGTCAATTAACGAATTGTCCAGTTTTCTTGTATCGGCGCGAAGTTCCTCGAGCCAATTCTTTACTGCCGGATCGACTTCTGCGAAACGTCGCTGGATGTCGTGATTGCCCGGTACAACAAAAATAGTCTTCTTCGTGACTTTAACCGCCTTTGCTACACTACTCAGCCAGATCGCTGCAGATTTGTACTCGTTCCTGGACTTGGTTGCACCACTGAAAGCAATATCTCCGGTGACAAGAACAGATTGGACCGTGATATTAGTTCGAGGTAAGAATTCGGTTATATCTTGAAGGAGTTTTTGAAGGACATCCGCTTGATCGATACCTGTTGTAATATCACCTTGCCCGAAGTGAATGTCGGAAAGATGAATCCATGAATATAAGGGGGTCACGGTCATACCTTTGAGAGGCTGTCCCAATCATTTTACATGATCCTGTGCGAGCGATTCTCGTCCTTATCATCTAATGGTGTTTCGTACAGAGGAGACATTAGAAGTTTTCAGCTCGGCCGCACCATTACAGGATTACCGAGATGAGTATTCATACGCGGATACTCTCTGTACTGAAGTATGAGGAGAAGGGCAAAGTCTGACCGCTCGGTTCTGTAAAGATGAGGGAGTGACGTGGTGATACCAGGTGTGACGTGAGCTTGCTTTGACGGCTGAAACATCGATAAATACTGCCTGATATCATCTAGTAGCATGTGGTCGCATGGCGCTCAAGGGACTTAAAACCTCCATCAGGCTTCTTACCTAGTGCTAACCAACAGCATTACCTCGCGTTTTCTCTGCCGCGGATTGATTCAAATAGTCGAACATGTAGTATAGGACCGTTCATGGCCCAGAGGCTGGGAGGAAAAAGAGACGAAACGGGAGGCGAACTACCACCAATCTCGCAGAAATGACCGTAATATATGGTGCAGGCAAGTTTGTGGAACCTCTTCACCGAGTTCGTTCTCATGCTCGCCGCTCGACGTAAAAGGCGCAATCAAATACAACGAACGCGAGCAAATACTTCTCAGCACTAGTGCAACTCGAAAACGCAGGGTTAGGCGGCATCAGAGAATAATTTGTTTTTTGATGGCATTTAATAACAAGGTACAAGCGCATTTTTTGAAATACTTTGTTTCTAGCTAAGTCTCAACATGGCTGAAAAACTCGAAACTGCTCCGCAGCGCAAACCAATCATAATGGTCTCCTCTCCTGTCTATGGGATAGAGGAGTTGCTTGAGCAAATATTTGGCATCTTGAATGGAGCAGGATTTACGGTGTGGATGTCGCACAAGGGGACAATTCCTCTTAACTCGCAAAAATCTAACTTCGAAAATTGTCTCGCTGCAGTAGACGCGTGCGATTTGTTTCTGGGCATTCTCACGACCCGCTACGGCAGCGGCAAGGATGATGAGAGCGGTGGGCCATCGATCACACATCAGGAGATTGCGCGCGCACTTGAGCTCGAGAAACCGCGATGGTTTCTAGCGCACCACAATCTGATTTTCGCTCGAGGTTTATTGCGCGACCTTGGTTACACTACTCCAGAAGAACGTGCAAAATTAAAACCAATGCGCAAGAATTTGATTGACGATCTAAGGGCAATCGATGTGTACGAAGAAGTCATCCAAGCGGAGAAGAAACTGCGCGATCGACGCGGGAACTGGGCTCAACCATTCGCCTCGCCGCAAGACGTTAATATCTTCGTGGTCTCGCAATTCTTAAGATATGCGGACGCAGTGCAGTTTATCAAGGACCAACCTTTGTCCGCACTGGAGTCGCGCGAGTCAGAAGAGAAGGGCGGTCAACGATGAGCCCGGAGCAGGAACTCACGGCGTTATTGCGTCGAATGGAGTCGCAACACTTCGAGCACATGTCCAAGGATTCGGAGCCGATGAAGATCGCGCGCGCTGTTTGTGCATTCTTGAACTCAGAAGGCGGAACAGTCTTGGTTGAATCAGGACAACGATCTGCATCATCTCTCGCTGATGAAATCCAAGCTAAACTAAAAACGAACCTACATCCACCGGCACTATGGTCGGTCACATCAATCGAACGGGAAGGCGCTTCATATTGTTTGGTCGATGTGCCATCCGGTCGCGATCGCCCATACACAGTGGAAGGGACGATTTACGTTCGAAGGGGTTCTGAGACCGTCGCTGCCACGCAAAACGAAATTCGATCCATGGTGGAGAGCGGTTTTCGCGAAACTGAGCGGTGGGAAAGGCGACTATTACCGGGCGGCTCTATTGAGCGGCTGGACGACGGATTGATTCTAGAAACGGCGGAACAAGCTCGCGAGCGACGGCACATCATATTAGGCGAAACGCTTCAAGCCATTTTGACGTCGTTAAGTCTTTTTCGGGAACATACAATTACAAATGCCGCCGAAATTCTGTTTGGGAGATCCCCATCTATGCAATTCCCCCAAGCGCGAGTGCGGGCTACAGTCTATGATACCGATAAAGGCGGCAACTTCATCGACAATCGCCAATTCAGTGGCCCATCTTTGAGAGTCTTGGATGATCTCTCAGCGATGTTGCGTCAGCACCTGCCGGTTGCCGCAACCTTCGATGACGGATTTCAACGCACCGACCGACCGGCCTACCCTGAGGCCGCTTTGCGCGAAGGATTGGTAAACGCTTTCGCTCACCGAGACTATTCCAATTTCAGTGGCGGACTTTCAGTCGACGTATATCCGAAGAGATTGGTGATATGGAATTCCGGTTCGCTTCCTGTAGGACTAAAGATCGCCGATTTGACACGTGAGCATCCGTCTATGCCGCGCAATCCAGATATCGCGCAGGTCTTCTTGTTACGAGGTTTGATGGAACGGATTGGTCGTGGAACCCAGAAAATAATTTCAGCTTGTAAGGAAGCAGGGCTGCCGATGCCAAAATGGAAGGTTGATGATACTGGCGTTACCCTAACCTTTTATGCGAGGGGTGGTACGGCGTTAAAGCTCAACCTCCGGCAGAAGAAGATTCTGGCTGAGATAAGGTCCGGTGAAACTATACGGCTGCCTGAGTATTGCGATAGGTTCGCGGTAAGTGAACGTCAGGCTAGACGTGATCTGTCCGATCTTGTTAATGACGGCTGGTTCGACCGAGAGGGTGAAGGGCCATCGACGGTATTCCATCGGACAGATAAGGATTGGATACCGGCCAAACACGGCCACCAGTAATCATCCTAGACGTAAGGCCGTGTTATAACCATTTGCCTGTATCCTATTGTAGATGAAGAGGTTGGAGAAATCCGTTGAATATAACCAAATAAGCTCTATACCGATAATCCGGCCATATCCGGCCAAATGCGTCCAAGTAAGGCACACATTTGCTTCGCGACAATGACAAAGATTGCTTCACTAAAGGCTTAATTACGCTCAGGACCAAACAACGAGTGCTGTATTCATGCAACAACGTTCTTTCTTCATTGACATATCAGCGCGAATACAATGGAGCGCACGATGTTGAAACTTTGCTTAACGACATTGAGGTACGATTCTCTTGCACGCTAACCAAGACAGAAACTATGCTATTTAGATTGAGTCTAGAGAAGTTTGAGCCGTACTTTCTGAATACCTATCTCACTTCGACAACTGCCATTCATCATTCGAGCAGGGTCTGCCGAAAAGCTGGAAAACTCGCCAAATTAAAATACGGACAAGCCAACGGCTTAACCTGTCACAGCTTCCGTCATAACTTCCATTACCGATCTCATGGAAAACCGGCAACGATGCTCGCACCGAGGAAAACTCAGTACACAAGAGTCTCGAGAGTTTTTCGGTGGGCGTTAGACTGACCGATAAAGCCGCGTGCTAGCTATCCAAGTCAGGGCAACGTTGACGGAATCTTGACGGCTCAGGTAGCGCTGAGAGCGCTCGGACGACTAGACGAAGCCAGACCCTTCCCGTGAATTTGCTGAACGCAGCGGGCTGGAATTCCATTTGGTGAAAGCACACTCGGATAGAGTACTTGGGCAGCGCTCACATCGCTTGACATGACCAGGGTCGTCAGTCTGGAAACTTGTCACCCTGGTAGGGCTGGTGCGCAACTGTTACTACCGTTTCGGGCAATCACTTGGCGCTGTAGCCGAAGAGCGAATACGCTTTGAACTTCGCATGGTAAAGTGGTTCAGACCAGTTTCTCTTGCTTCGAAAATCTCTCGCAAAGTCATAGTTCTTGACGTAGAAAAACAAATCCGTCTCCGAAACATTTATCACTACATACCCTGCTTGGTTATTCGTAATTCTAATCTCGGGATAACAACTGTAGGCCAGGTGTCGGGAACTGGCGTTTCCAAGCAGAGTGACTTTAGGATTCAAAACCTTGAGGAAATCGTAATTTCGTTTTGAGTCACGACCATGATGAGGGGCCAAGAGAACGTCGATATTAGAAACTTCAGTCTTATACTTCTTGAGAATGTGGTCCCACGAGTGATCATCGCTATCACCGGCAAAGATGATCTTCCAGAACCCCCCAGACTTTTTGGGAACGCTAAACAGAAGCACGTAAGAGAGGTCATTGTAGTCACTAGACTCGTTTGCGTTTTTGACCAACTCTTGGCTGGGCGAAAGAATCTTAATGCGGTCTTCGTTAAAGTACAGACAACTGTCAGTGTCGTAATAAGTCAATCTGGTAGTACGACTGACGTTTCCTCCCCTTAACTGAGTGTAAAATCTCCAATCGTCTTTGTTGTATCCCGCGAAATAGTCGTTCATGTCTATCGATTTATTATTGTTTGTGTCCCAGGTGTTGTAGATCTTGAATTCAGTAAAAAGATCTTGAATGCCATCGATGTGATCCATATCCGGATGTGAAATGATGAACCGAAAGATCTCTCGCTTGCCAATGTTCTCCTTCAAATGAACAATCGGATTATCGGGACTTAGCTTTTGTCGGTAATCAATCTTATTGGAAGGGACATTAGTGCGCTTTCTCATCTCTTCCCGCGCTTGAGATGCCTTAACTGCTTTCTCTGCCGGCGTATCTTCGTCGTTGTAGGCGTTGCTTACATCCATTACGGTAATCCGATTGGAATCGTGTTCAATGATGTTGCAGTCTCCTTCGAGCACATTTAGGAAATGAATCGTCGCCATAGTCTCTGGTCCACTCTCTTCAGTGAAAGTCCATGTCTCCACTACCCGATTTTATGTGTTTCGGGCGGTTCTAATTGCTCGCAGCACTCAAGTAGTCTGGCAGCGTAAGCCTCGGCAGGAATGCGCACCCACTTCTGCGTGACCCACAGAATCCAAAAGAGCAGTAGCACGAAACTCACAGCTATGCTCACCAACAATTCACCACGGAGATCCGTTGGCGAACCTCGTAGCAGCCAGGCACGCAAAACCGCAGCGATCAGGCCAGCGGCTGCCAAAGTGATGCCGAATGGCTTCAGCCCCCAAAGGTTTCGCCTGAAACCATAGTTAACATTCTCTTTGTAAAGCAGCGGGAACTGCGTCCTATCCCTGGTCTTGCTAATTAGAAACTGGACACAAGCAGCGTAGATGTGATCCGCTTGGGTGGGATCACGTTTTTCCTCCGCAGCACTTGGAAGGCTTAGATCGGGTCGAAGTAAACTAAGTCGATCGTGGTATCGCTTTAATAGCACCGGATTCGAGTTGTCGGTGCGGTGACGCAATTGCTGTGTTGTCGGAGCTCCGCCCCAACGCGTCCAAAGTGCTGGTTGCTTGCGGTAACCAAAGTCACGTCCAATTTGTGAAAGTAACATCGCTAGTCCGAAAGGCGCCGCCAGCGCTCCGACCAATCGTTCAACGAATACAAAGTTCGGAAACCACAGAGACGCCGCCAAGCCCACTGGAAGCAAGACGACAAATACGGGTAGCACCCTGGCCTTCCAAGTATACGAGTCGAACTTTAGATTATTCGGCATATCTTTCATTCGGGATCGTCAGTTTGCGTCAGCTACATACGGGTGCAATCCCTTATGGGAAACGATCAGAATAAACGTGGGCAGACCGGCTGTATCAAATTTTCGCTTCGTCTTCATCATCGCCTTTACATCCGTCTCGCTGATGCGCCCTGAGCCACGAGGATGAGTATGCCAGTCGCCAATATATCCGAGCAGATCTCCAGAGGCTTTTCTTATTTCGTTAATAGATTCCGGGAGTTTGAACGTGCCTCGCTTGAACCAAGCTGAAGAGGCTTCGCTATCAGCAGGAGCGACGACTAGCCGAGTCACATAAATGATCCGGCGCTTCGGATGAATTAGTCCAACCATAAGTCCGCCTGTCTCTTGCGGAGCTGCTGCCTTAAGCCGACGGTGTATATCACGGACCACGTGCGCGGCGATGCGAACCTGCCATCCAACCCGTCCTCTCATTTGCCAGCCCTTCAGACAAAGCGCCGGAGCCACGACAACTGGCATGGCCTTTATCCGTTCGGATACCAATGCCTCGCTGCCATTAGCCTCTGAGGTATAATTAAGGACGAGGAACCCGTGGTTGGGTGTGCGCGGCAGATCCCGAAGCGCGAGCGAAAAAGTTGACGCATGCCATGAAACAACATCGTCCGCTAACCGCATCGTATCCGAAGCACAACTCATCCCAATCGAGATCGCTTCAAAGATCGCACCGACTCCCTCTTCAAGTTGCTCCTTTTCACGTTGCAACCATTGTCGGATGGGAAAGTGATCAACCGCCATGTCAGTGAGCAAGACGTTCAAGTCATCCACCCGGGGGTTTCGCTGCCGTCCCTCAATCATCAAAATTCCCAATTTGCCGCGATCAGCGATTCCGGCTCGGACCACTTTCAGCCGTGTCGGCAAATCACTTCGGATTAAAGCTTCAAATACCATCCCCGACGCCGTTGCGTCGATCAACAGTTCGTGTTGTTCCAATCCTGACCGTCGATCTCCTTTTAGCCAGTCAAGTGCTGAGACTTTGTCATAGAGAGGCGCAAAAGCCTCAGGCACATTCTCGAAGATGGAGTCAATCGACCTGACTAGGCCCTCTGCTTTGTTTTGCCCTATCTGCTCAGAGAGCAGTGCGTGACGGACCAGCTTTCCAGCACATTGGGATCCTAAGCTTAGAATTCCACGTGGACAAGTTGTCGCG